>Ga0307515_10002961_pt1 | contig 36013 bp, 36 predicted proteins | sample 17_EM_MG_FD_194513 | JGI IMG/M metagenome (GOLD analysis project Ga0307515, IMG submission 194513) | Populus trichocarpa ectomycorrhiza microbial communities from riparian zone in the Pacific Northwest, United States - 17_EM | ecosystem: Host-associated > Plants > Roots > Unclassified | place... | reverse complement strand
CTGGTCGTGTAGCGGTATTCGGGCTCTCTCGGTATGTTATCTCCGACATTACCCCGCCACGATGAAATGGAGGGATTGTTCGGCTCGGGTAACCTGGCGATATTCGACCCTAGGAACCGGGTTGGTCAAGAACAGCTGTGCTGGAGCCAATGGTGACCAATGGCAATACTGAGGACCTTCTCGAGCATGTACTATGAAACGCCCGATTTGGCGTCCTTGGGTTTTTTTGAAATGGATGCTTCCGGTGTATAGGGGGGGGGACAGACGTGATGCGGCGGGGCGCACCCTTTTGTACAAAAAAAAGTTACATGGGGAGATCAACGAGATTCAACGTTTGGGTGGCCCCACTGAGATCGGTTTGGCTCCTTTGCCCTTCATGTGGTATTCGACAATACTAAGTGAACAGCCATATCATGTTAGTCCGAGATAGAACGTCCGATAATGTCGGTTGAGGAAAAGTCAGAACTCACACGTCGTCGTCTTTAGATGGCCTTGTTGGGAGTTAAAAAACGCCATATGAAAGGAGGATCCGACCAAAGTACACTTACTCGGGGAAACCATCATCTTGTCCGGTCTGGACGTCTGCGGCTACTGGTTGATCTTGGGGTTCGATTAAGGTTCAATGTTCAGAGAGGGTGAAAGGAAGGTGGTGCCTACCTTTTGAAGGTGCCGAATCTTTTGTCTTGGTTTCAGATTCGGAGCGGGGCGGGGGGTCCGCACTTGGAAGAAAGAAGGTTGAGATAAAGACCGTCACGGCAATCGGTCGACGGCGGTGGAGATTCTTTGGAGAACGCCTACGTACCTGACATCTGTTGCGGCCAGGGGTTGTGGATTCTGTTCCTGATCCATGCTGTACTTGGGCACCGGTTACAGGTCTTGGATGAAGGGAGCACGATTGGGTGAGATCGACCGTGATTGCATCCAGGCCGTGGACTTTTCCCACCGTTCCCACACGGCATTATCTTTTTTTTTTTGTCCATTTACTGCGCTTTGTGAATTGAAGTACATAAAACCAGACACCGGAAACCAAGGGTAAGTATTGTGCCATTGAACGACGAAAGAGTGGGCCAAGGTTTTTATTTTTCGGAGTTTAGAATACCCGATAACCAAAAAGCGGGGGCACAGGTCGTCCAGTGAGCGAATGACAGAGAGATGATCCAGACGCCTGGGCACGGGGGAAGAAACGGAAGATCCATGCTATTGGTTGCATATGGATCCGGTTGCCTTGCACTGCCAGAGGCGGTGTTTATATAAGCGCCAATCCAGGCGATGTATGGCGTGGGACGCTCGTCGAACCGTAGCCGTGCATCAACTTGTTTGACACGTATATAAGGCTAACGTTGCGGAGACGATTGACCTCGCCCCCAACCTTACCGACTGCGAATGAAATGTCGGACATCAAGACCTCCCTCAAGCCCACGGCCCCCGTCCTTTCCAAAAGATATAGCAAGTCTGCCAGGTACTTCTGCCTTTCCATCGCATCCCATCATCCTCTCTTACTCACCCATCTCTAGGGTTGATGTCCAGCATATGTCCATTCCCGCTGCTTTGTTTACCGATGCCGTTGATCCTGAGCGAGTACCCCTGATATCGGGCGGTCTAGCCTTTTGCTGACTTTCTAATAGGCCTCAGTACCTTCCACCAGGTTGGAGGTCGTGCGTTCACCCGGAAGGCGCCCCTTATTTCCACCGGAGCTCCCAGTTGAATGTTGTCACTGCGGAAGATCTCTCTTCCGTAGCAGCCTCGACCCACGTCTACTACTGGAGTGACGAGATCGTAAAGATGTTCGGGGAAATCGATGTTCCCCTCTCCGATTCGTACGAACTCTACCTCGAGTTTGATGAGGACGAGCTCAGCTGCGGATACTACATCGTAGATCACTCCAAGCGATGCATCTTCTGGCTTGAACCCGTGTCCACAGAAGATGTTGGAATGAACCCTGCCTTCTCCATGGAACACTTACGTGAGTACCCGACAGCCTTCAAGATCGCCGCTTATCTGATGCCGTGTCCGTCGTGTCAGGCTATGGATTGGAAGAGATGTATTGGTCACATGTAGAGTTTTACCCATCACACGCCGGGATCCCCGTAGACGGCGTCGTGGACAATTTGCTCAACATTCTGATGCACGCCCAGGGAGGTACGTGTATGCGAAACTATTCTCCGATCGTCGTTTTTTTGAAACCCATTTCAGATGCCTTGACCTCAAACGTTTCAACTTTCCCATATTCCGCCGAGGAAAGTGCCCGGTTCACGAAATTGGTCAGGCCCTACCAGGGCAAGCAGATGGATGGTCACATAATATGTGTCGTCGCCCGTCTGAACAGCTTCATAGGTGCGCCGATCGCACTTTTGTGATGTAAGTAAATAAACGTGACTCCTGACGTACCGTTTGCTACGTAGCCTCACACAAGTTCCTGAACCACTTCAGCCAGCCGCACTGTCGTCTGTCACGGGATCAGAGCATCATCGATTCGGAACCTTCTCGCACCCATTGGTTGTCGTCAACTCTGTCCAGGATCTTGTTCGGCGTGCCGGCCTCGTTTGTGGATAAGTTTGAACGTCTTTACCTCGACACCATGGTATACACCAAAGACTTCCGCGAGTTCTTTGCGAACTGCCAGGAAGATAGACGTCTAATCATCAACTTGTCCTTCGGTGCCATGTTGTCAGTCGTCTGCTCATCAACAAAGATTGTTGCCTAACAATTCCCCGCAGCATGCACTTCGTTCTCCTCGCAACCGGCGCCGGGTTGAGGTTCCTCTCTCCCCTCGGTTTGTTCTGCGGTCTCGTCAGCGTCGTGTCGGGTGTTGTATTGTACTCCCAGCACCAGGGAATCTCCCAAGGTTCGGCCGGTGAAGGGGTACGTAATTTCTCTCCTCTTGCCCAACTCCATCTAACCTCATTCTCTCCACAGTACACCTACCTCACCGAACGCAGGCACGACGTCTACGGTTTCCAGTACTTGGCACTTCTTTTCAGTCTCCCCAAGGCCATGTTCTTCTGGAGTGTAGCCCTCTTTGCTCCCCAGGTCTTGTTCATCCTCCATGCGTCCATTGGCATGATCGGCTTCTCCGCACTCGTCTTTTTCTCTGCATGGTTTGCCCTTGTCTTCCAGTACAAGCTCGTCCCCGCTTCCTTCCATTGGTTCCCCTCCAGAAGCACGTCGCAGGACAACCACGAGTTGGCTAGCATCGTGTAGTTGTCTGGATTGGACCGAAGAGTTGCTGGGTTTGCTGGACGAGTACACGCTGATTGTCCCACTACACGATCGCGATGATCAACCGATCGGTCTCCCATGACGGCGGATCTCGACCTTTAGTCCGTGTCGTCCGTAGATACACCGATTAGCCACCAGTGGTGGAATGAGCGCTCCTCACATAGTCGCTGCATTCTACCGGGCGGCCATGTGCATCAGAATCGGTTTTTTTTTTGCGATGATGCTTCTGGACGATGTAGAGATCTATTTCAATCGTGTGTTTAAAGGCAACGTACATCAAAACTTGTAATTCTTAGTTTCTTGGTCCTAGTAATAGATCATGGCGGTGTGTTACGCGTGCTTTTCTGCGTGAGCAGTCGGGGCGCTGTCAGTATAACGGGAGCTGCGCCGTATCGCCTTCCGGATCGGATTGGTGCCGGCATCGGGTTCTTCCTGTCCGCGATTAGCGGATCGCTGTGCCGCCTTTGCCGACCGACTTTCATCTTTGGGCGGAATCGCGGGAGCCCCATGTTTTCACTCCTCGCGTATTGTACGGTAAGTCGAGGCTAGAGAGCACAACGATGCTCAACCGCGGGCGGTGTGTGCTCCAGGACTAAGTGGCTGGGGGGGGGACGCAAATGAGAATAAACCTGACTCGGGTTCAAATGCTCCCCGGCCGAAGAGCGCGCACCGCTGGGTGACATATCCGGCGTCTGTGTCCGCGCCCGGTGCTTTGCCTTTCTTTCCCGACCTTGACCTGCTCTACGACGATTACAACGATGCGAGCCACCGTAAGGTCTCGAGCCCCAATTAAGAAGGCGTTATGTATCGGTATCGAGTACAGGGGACTGGCTGAGCAGTTCCCTCACTTGCATCTACCTGCTGCCCATAAGGATCCAGTGATAATGGCCGGGCTGTTACAAGGTGGGTCGTGAAGGAGAATCGACACGGTATTACTTTGGACCAACTGCATATACTTCCTCGCTTCTAGAGCATTATGGCTACTGCCCCGAGAACATCCAGGTTCTCACAGACGCGGAGGGTTCCGATAGCCTACCGACGAGGGATAATATCGTAAGCACTCCTCCGCGCGTCCGTCCTGTGTTACCCCTCGGGACGCCCTGACGGCTTTTGTTGCCTTTCGGGGTATGTAGGTTGCTTGCATGCGTGAATTAGTTCGGGACGCTCAGCCGGACGACCGTCTTGTGTTTCATTGTACGTCCTCCCCAGATCCGGTTTCGCGCACTGCACTGCTTGATTGACGTTGTTCGGGATATAGTCTCTGGGCATGGTTCGCAGGTTCTAGCTCTTCCGGATCATGTGGAGGAAACCGATGGGTGGGACGAAGGTGAGCGCGTGACTCATACCCGTAGTTCCGAAATCTCTGACCTCCCTTGTATAGTAATTTGGCCCTGTGACATTCAGGCCTACTTGGATCACAAGGGGATGGTCCAGGTTGTAAACTACATTCTGGACGATGCGAGTATACCGCCTTCGGAGAAACCCCTGGTATTAACCCACTTGTTTTGTAGGACATCAAGAGAATTTTGGTTGACCCGCTTCCGGCTGGGGTCAGGTTGACGGTGTGTCCTAGCCAAGCTTCACTCGTCCGCGTTGACTGAATAGGAACCCGTTATCAGATCCTCCTGGATTGTTGTAGCTCTGGAACCGGTGCAGGTATTTACTTCAGTTTACGCGCTCAAGTCGGAGCTTTCATTGACTTCGCGTGAAAGATCTGCCATTCTCGTGTGGAGCCTCTGCGTTCTCTTCCCCAGTAGACCAACCGGCGGCCAACTTTTGTAAGCCTCTCCCACGCAGTCGTATAGGCTCCCAAAATGTTTGAAACACGACTAACCCAATCCATTACCGACAAAAACAGCTCAACCTCTGCAAGTCCGAACTGCCCCGCTTCCAGTAGCGCGTCAGCGTTCTAGGAGCATTGTCGGTACGTATCCGTATCTCGGAAACCCACTACAAAGGAAGAATATCAACTGATGTGAATACCTACAAGACCTCAAATACAATGTAGAGGCGTTCGTTCAGACTCCGAAGCGGCGGGTGACCCTCCAATCGGTGGATGAGTTGTCATCCGATGAGAAGGACCCATCAACATCGCCTCTTGTCGTAAGTGGTCAACTTGTTTCGGTATGGTTGGGTGTCAGCGGTGTATTCACGGGATTGTCGTATCAAGACCTCCTGGGCCGCATGCTTAGATAACCAGGCCACACTTGAGAGTACCCTAGGAAGTGTTTTCCTTCGGGTGAGCAGTTTTTTTTGTCCCGTGCCCAGGGATCTGGTCTGATGTCTGATCGCTCGTTCGCCTTGATTCGTAGGCCCTCAAGGAATCTCTGAAGCAGAGCCCGCAGCTGACGAACGCTCAGATGTTGAGCAGTATAACGTACGTCGCCCTCTTACACCGCCTCACATTCATGTGCTTCATGTCAGAAAGCTCGAACCTTACTGACCCGGCGTGCCGGGACGTATAGGTCATGGTTACAAGTCAACATCCCATGGCGCAAGCTCGACCAACCACCTCCGAAACCTCAATTGGGTAGTAACCTGAGCCTTGTGAGTTTTTCTACTTCACCCCCTTCCCTGATGGTGACCGCGCAGCTGACGCCTTGGCTTAGGATTTGATTTATCACGTAAACTTTGAGCTTTGAGACGTCGAAACCGTCCTCATCTCCTATCCCTACTGATAGCACCTGACATCCTGCCAGCTGCATGTCTTTATAACTTGTGCTCATGCCCCTCTTCCAACCCTACCTCTGTGGTATTCTCGTTGAACCCTTTACCGTCTCACTCATATATATATAACACACGTGTATCGCGACCAGCTCCTACATATTTTTCCTCTTGTTTCTATCCTTCTTTCTTGGACTTGCTTTTGGATACAGTATTCTCGAACATTATCATGTGTATCGCCCCATATCGTTGTAATTCGATTATATTTGCGATAATGCCAGTCACTGTAATCACGCATCCACAAGAAGAATAGGATACACCTACATGCCTGCCTGTCCTGTGTTGTCAGGGCACTATCCACCTTCCGTCCCACCGTACTGTACGTTTGATATCCCGAGCCTTGGGGAGGAGGCACAAACCGACACATTGGCGCCAGTAGAAAATTCTCAAGGGCGCTCTGAGGGAAAATAATTCCTCAGTATTTCATCGTTCGATGCCTCATAAAAGACGTGGCAATAATTTTTTGTTTTTTCAGTTTTCCTAGTTTTGTAGACTACCATATCCTTATACACACCATCCAATATTATCCCGTCTACGCCCCAGGAACCCCCACTCAACCACCACCGAGACTCGATTCGCTTCGGTCCGAATGCGTTCCCGTCGCAAAGAGGGGAGCGGTTTGGGGTTGCTGCGGAGGTGGATGCAGATGATTATGCTCTTTCATCATCTTGGTTTTCCGTGCCGCCGCCAATCTCACGTATGCGTATCTCTGGAAGTGGTTCAAAGACTGGAGGAATAAAACCCCGATCTGATGTGCGAAGGACAGAGGTTATTTGGGACGATGTAAGACGAGAGTGGAGAAACGTACGGGATACTGCCTCAGTTCGTTGAAGATGTCAACTGTACATTCTCGGATGATCTCTTGTGGGTGTAGAAGCCCTAGGCTGAGCGGAAGGAGACCACCCTGGTGTGGCGGCACTAGCGCGAGCATCTGATAATCGGTGGTCAACGAGAAGGGTTGAGAGTCGTCCTTCGTGATCCACCCACCTCCACCACTTGGTCGTAACTCTGAAGGTTCTCAGAAAAAGTCCTCATCATTAGCTCAACCTCCGCGTCCGGCAGGTTCTTCCCGTGCCGTAGTCTCGACAGTTGATGGTAGACATCCACCCCTTGGATAGCATCAGTCACGAGAGATTTTTGGAAATCCTTCGGTGGCCGAAAGTTGGAGTCAGAGCTTGCCGACAATAGGAAGGAGGGGGTGGAAAGGGCGCACAGGTTCCCAATATTTACACATCATTGTCTGTTTCCAGCCCTCGATCCGACTGGTGTTAGCTTGAAGTTCGCGAACTCCGGCAAGGTCATCGAAGAAGGGAAGCCCCGAGCCTAAGCGCGGTCTGTCCCCACGATCTAAAAAACCCGTAGTTGGCCAGCCCAACATTGTCGACCCATTAACTTCCTCGTCGTAACGTGCAGCCAGCCGAACAAATCGCCAAACATAATCCGTGAACCGAGCCCTGACGAGACTCTCACCGAAGTGGAACGAGATGGCCGATATGATCTGAGGCCAAGGACAGTGAGAATCAACGATCGCAGGGAAATTACGTGGGGGATGGAAACCTCACATCTTCCATGAACATGTTATCGTAATTCTCGGTCTTCGAACTCGAGTGATCGGACCGCAGCTTCCCAAACTCTTCCTCACTCCCGACAGAGGACTCCGCTTTCAGAGTTCCCGTACGGCTGATCAGTTGCGAGCCGAGCGTAGGAGGAGGACTGTAGGGATGGGCCATTGAGATGTCTTTCGAGACCACCATCCGACCCGTGCTGACATCGCACAGGAGGTCCCACGACTTGGAACTCTCAAAAATCAGGTTCGTCACCCCAGCTATATACCCAGGACTTTCATAAAAAAAAGTGAAGTGGGGTAATCAGTTCGGGAGCCTCCACGGGAGATATACCACTGCGTACATACATGGATTCCCATTCCTCTCTGTTGGTCAGGTGTGCGTAGGGGAAAGCACGTTCAACGAACCCTCGCAGAACCGACCCGCACCCGGATCCCAACGCACAAGCGGAAAGTACGTAACTGGCCACTTGACCAGCCGGCCGGCCGTGACCCAAGAACACAATTCGTTTCCCCGTGATCAACGCGTTGAATAACAGGATAACGGGGTGCGTGAGTGACCCGTTCGTATGTAGATGTGGGTGATGTGGTCCGGCTACGGCCGCAGTTGATGTCGAAAACGTCTGGATGAGCTGAATCAACGAGTACTGTGACAGGACCTCCGTCAGCCGGCGTGGTGAACCCAGCGAAGCAAAGAAAATCCCATACATCTCCAACTTCCTCGGGGAAAGTTGACAACGGCATCTTGATTGGCAGTTGGTGCCCCTTGTACGCAATCGTTGTGGGGAAGAAATGTGTATCCTTGATCCCGTGTAATTGGTCTCCCAACGTCAGATGAGGGATCGTACCACTCCCGTGAGCGTTGCTCGACGAGATAGATGAGTCGTCTACAGACTCGCGGTTTCTCGAGATGCTTGGTGGGATCCTCATGGGATCCTTCTCTTTCCCGTTCATCGTATGATCCCCACCACCTTCCTCCCCCACCCAGACAGCACTTCCACCCAGCGAAAACGAAGAATCTGAGGGGGAATATTGTCCGAGGGTCGATCCCTGTGATGGAGTCCCAGTCTGCGGCTGAGATTGGCCGCCTGAACCATGAGAAGAAGTTGACGGAGGTGCTCCCCCATCGATAATAAATGAAGAGCCGTCGTCCTTATCTTTCGATTCCCTCTTCTTCGCGAGAATCCCTTCCTCGAAGCTTAATTTGGAGTCAATCGATCCGTTGCGACTGTGCTTGAACTTGGAGGAAGGCGGTTGGTTCGCCGTGGTCGCGGTGGACGAGACGGATTCTGGGGCTCTAAACTTTTCAACGAAGACATCTTTACGCTCGGAGCAGCGCATAATGAGCTTCTCGTGCCGTGTGAGAACGGGTGCACCAGATATGTCCATGGAGTTCACGGCGTCGAAGAGACGGGAGAGGCAATCTTTAGAAGGGTTTAGGAAGTAATCGTCGAGTGCCATGAGAAGCACAGGCTATCACAAACCGTAAATCACCGTTCAGTTCACCAAGCGACGATCCAGCGTGCGTGAGAACTCACCTTGAAAATCTGGATGAACGGGTGTCTGGTACAGATCGCCATAGCCTTCACAAGCGCACCTCTATACACGTAAAAACATCAATCATTCCGGTCGTGTAACACAATAAAACGTATATCTGACGAAAGCAACAGAACGACAAGACCCACCTAGGTAGCGACTTGTCCTGCTTCGTCCTCACCAGATTTAACACATACAGCAACTCTGGTTTCGACTCCGACCCATCCTCCTCTCCACCCACTCCGTGACCGTCCTCCGGCGTCTCCAATGCCAACACAGGCGCAATGGTGTTGAACGGGGTCTGGTTCAGGAAGAATATCGTCCAATCTTCCAAATGTTTCTCCGCCCCATCCGGAAGCATCAAATTGGCCATTAACCTGTGCGCCCCAGATTCGTCCCACCACGCAAAGAGCGATTCGGAATTAGGGTTGGGCAAATAGTCGATAAAGTGTCACTCGGGGTGCTCTGACCGTGTTAAGCGGGCGAGGAGTTGTGGACGCACCATTCATCCGTGCCAAGAGGCTGAGGGAACTGATATGTCAACTGGGCACCTCGAAGGATATCGAATTCCGCGAGGAGGACGAAAGAGCAGTGCTGAGGATCGCTCGCCATTCCTTTCGCGTTTTCGCAAGTTCAGCTTTCCGCTATCGCTCCACAGTTGAAACCCAAGGGTAGATTCCTTGCCCGCCACAAGCACAGAATATATCGTCGTTGCGACCTTCGAGCTTCTGCGTAGCACCGGCCCGAGTCCGCACAGGGAGCCTTGGGGATGAGTGAGGGCGGAAACAGCGTGTATCGGCTGCGAGGGTCGTGGTGGCAATTGGTCTAAACCGTGCGATCCGCTCAATGGTCACGACATGATCAACTCGGCTGTGAGGTCGATCAGCCATACCAACTTCGGCTCGACCGTGCTACGGCTCGCGGGGTCAAAGCCCACGGTCACCTACCGTCTTGTTATCTCAGTTCTGGGCCATGTAAGATCCACTTCATACAACGGTTCGTTCACGTAATCTAAACGCCACTATTGAGACAACGTGTGTGATGAGTTGGCTGTACCCTGATCAACGCGAGAGAAATGAAAGCATCCGCAAAACAATACGACGGGTCGACAATCGATGGAAGGGATCATTGCAAACAATCACCCGCCAAAGAGCGAGAAGAATCGTGAAAAAATCTATGCCTCATTTCTGATCATAATACTGAAACAGCGTTCGCAGAACGGCTGTTTATCTCTCTGGAAGAACGTGGGGTCGTCGAATGGCTTATCGCAGCCCTACATAACAACAAACACAGATCAGAACACTCTGGAAACCGGGGAGGGAGGGGGGGAACATACCGTGCAAACGAAACACTCCCAGCACCACTTGCCGCCAAGCGCCTCGACGGCCCTCATCCCGTCTCGAATGCTCATCTTGCACTTCTTACACTTCGGCATCCTCAACCGCACATGACAGTTCTCGCAATACGGGTGCCCCTTGTACACCGTGAATCCCACGTCCGCATCTTCGAATGCTCCGTCTCCCGCGAAACTCCTATTACCTGATGCAGAAGAGGAAGGGGCAAGGAAAGGGTCTCCACATTCGGCGCAGAAGAAATGTTGTTCGTGGTAGGTTCGGGTGCCTAATTCGGAATCGTCGAGCGTGATGAACCTCTCGTCCACGATTGCCGTGTGGCAGTGGTAGCACCTTGGCGCGTAAAGCTAGCGGGAAGAAAAGGTAATCAACCCAGGCGATCAAACGAGAGATGCGGGAGGTGCCTACCTCATGATAGTCCAGATGGCAAAAACTCCTGCCATCCTTCTCGTACGAACTCAAATTCTCCAACAGCTCCTTACATAAACAACACCTGAAGCACCCAGGGTGCCACCTTGCCTCCATCGCGCTGACAACTCTGCCCACAATCATACCTCCACAGCCGCCACACGAAAGTCCACCACCACGTCTGATTGTCGGCAACTCTGCAACGCTCTTCCTACTGCCGTTGACGGAAACCGACGGCCCTCCAGGGTTTACATTGACGGCTGGCCCGTGCTCGTAGTCGTCGTCCGCACCCCCAACGTTGATCGATATGTTTGGTACATCGTCAGATCCAGAGATAGAGATCCTCGGACCTGTGTCGCTGTCATCCACAACAGAAACCGCAATTCTTGATTCGTTAATACCGTCATCCGAATCCGAATCCGGGTTCGCGGGGAACGAGATCTCCTGTCGTTGTGGAGATTGGGTTTGGGGGGTTCGAATCGTCGGCACCGCAGGAGACCTCGACTGGTATTGAACAGGAACGGTGTTGACGTTGATTGAAGGTACAGCCGGAGAGGCGGGTTGTCTTCGTGGACTCTGCGGGAGAGGTTGCCGTGGACGCACTGGTGAGCGCGACCTGGACGAGAGGTCACTCCCATACTGCTGGCTCGGTGGAGGTTGTGGTCGGGACTGGACCCGGGGCTGACTAGGGAGAGTCTGCTCCCTCGCTCCTGCCCTCGGCTGAGATTGAGACTGAGAATGCGAATGTCCATAACTCGTCTTCGCCGGCTCGGTGGGCTGCCGTACAGGTACGCTTCCCGTCCTCTGGTGGGGGTCTCTAGATGATGTAGAAATTCCTGACGCAGAGGCACCGTTTCTGTAGCTTTCCATAGCCGCGCTGAATGAACTAAAGTTGCTCGACGCGACAGATGACGCAGGTGAGGGGGTCCTCCTCAGGGAAGGTGGAGGCGCATCGTCCAGGTCCAGGTCTACAACCAGCCTCCTCGCGTCCTCTCGAGGACTGAATTTCGAGCTGGGATGATTCGGTGGGTTGGTGTGTTGCCGAACTGGGTTTCGGTCAGGTGGAGGCGTAGACGTTGAGTAATAAGAGGACGAGTTCTCGCGATTGCCGGGAGCGAAGGGAGATGCTACACTGTGGACTCTATTCACAGCATTCACGAGGGAATTTGGATGCTGGCTTGTTGCAGGGGTGCGAGGTAGCCTCGGTAGATTGCTGGGCCAGCCGGACTCCGACTTTGGTATCCCATTCTGTTGAACCTTCTCCTGCTGAGGTTTTGGAGGTGAAGGATGCCTCTGAACCTGGTGCTGATCCAAGGGTCGACCTCCGTCCCTGTCAACTCCGACCTCCATTGTTGCCATCTGGAGAGTGATAGACTGGGGAGTCACTGAGCTCCGCTTTAGAGCAGGTGGGAAGGCGGAGGTGGAAGGAGGGTTCGAAGTCGCCGGAGTTGGTCTCGTCAAAACCTGAGACCGTGTTGGGGAAGGGTTCCTGGTCAAATTCTCGCTCCTAGCATGCGCAGAAACCGGAATGGGGGGTTCGTTCCTTACGGGGCTAGAACCTCGACTCCTCAGCCCATTCAGCACCTCTGTCTTCGCCTCTACTCGCTGGCTGAACCTCGACCGCGGCATGTCCAAGATCCCATACTGTGGGCTTGGGATCCGGGCAGGAGGCTTCCCGACATTTTCTCCACCAGAAAGCTTGTTCGGGCTAGAAGGGCCCCGGTCCCGATGCTTGTTTGCGATGGAATCAAACGATTCTTCTCTACGCGTTAAAGGCTTGGGGTCGTACGTTTGAGAACGAACCGGTTTCGAAGGGGCAGGGACTGTCGACCTATTCGAGAATCCAGAGCCGGAGGTGGAGACCGTAGTGGAAGCAGAGATAGTGGAAGAGTTGCTACCGAACCGGTTATGGTTGAGTCGGGCAGGGGAATGAGGCTTAGGGTTGGACCGGGGATCGGGATCAGGGTCGGTGTTCGACCGTGTAGTCTCTGCACCCCCCCTCTGATGCAATGAAAATGTGGATGATGTATGTGGAGGCACAGATCTCGTGGGGGGTTGTCGAGTTGACGTTCCGGGAGTGGAAGGAATGTCCTTGGAACCAATCACACCGTTGGTTTGCCACTGAAGTTCTGTCTGAGGTTGTGGCTGAGCCCCAGGTGTACTCCTTGTCCCAAAATCAAACGAGGTCGTGGGTTTCCGCGTGATCACAGCTCCGGGCTTAATCTCCGATTGGGGGGGTGGCCCATTCGGGAATGAACTCGCCGGGGGGTTCGAGCTTGAAAATAGCCTTGCGTTTGTCTGTGGCGGCATCTCAACAGCCGCCTCCGTGTTTGGTAGGCCCCCCGCAACAGTTCCCCTCCTCTGAACTCCATGTTCCCTGGGGCTACCTTGTAAGTTCCTCTTCCAGTATGGCACGAACGGTTGTCCAGGGGTTGTCGCAGGCGGCAATGCGATCTCCTTGATAGATGAGGTACGGGAACTCGCGCTGATCGTGCTTATGGAACTTGTCGGCCGATGGATCGGGCCGGGGATAACATTCTGTTGGGTATTTGAGGACCGCGGGCTTGCCTCTGTAACTGAACGAGTCACGGGTGGTGGTGGCTGCTGAGGTTGGTGCTGTTGCAGTGGGGTGTTGTCGGTCATGGACCGAGAGGCAATGGGTGGTTGGGTGTTCTTCGTCGGGCTGGGAGTGCGAGATGTAGGAGTTGGAAGTGGCCTCCCTCTATTGGGTGACTCGGACCTCTGAGATGGAAGCTGCCCGAGTATCTGGGGGTGCATCTGACCGGGGATTTGACCAAACATATGGGCTGGTATCTGGCCGGGTATCTGACTAGGGCCGGGGAGACCAAAACTGGATACTGGTTTCGGGGGAGACGCAGAACCGACGGAATACGACGGTCTATGAACTAGGGTCTGGACCGGTGGCTGAGCAGACACCAGGGGACCCGAGGGTATGATCGGGGTCCTCGTGGGAGACACAGGGACGGTAGAAGGCTGTCTGTACAGCGTGTTCTCCGTAAACGAGGAAGTGGGGACCTGGATCCTGGAAGTCGGAGGCATGGATTCCGGCCTAGATCTCTGTGGGGGAGGAAGTGGCCGATTGGGAGAGGCCGTCCTCGACAGGGAAGGTGTGGAGACAGACGTGATGACATTCTGTTGAGGGAGGTAGGCGTATTGGGGTCTAGGGGACGCAGTGGTTTGTTCCGGAGGAGCAGGAGTCTTCACTCGGGCCTGCAGAGATGGGGGGATATGGGTGGGTGGAGTATATCCCTGCGGAACAGGGAAGATCGGCTGAGGTGACGGGGGCGGGCGATAACTCTGTTGGATCGAAGGCTGGGGCGATCTTGGCGGAAAGGCAAAGCTGTAATTGTACTGAGGAGAAGGTGGAGGTCTTTGTACCTGTCGGTAGGCGAATGGCTGGGGAGATGGCTGGGGAGATGGTCGGGGAGAAGGTTGGAGAGAAGGACCGGGAGACGGTCCGTACTGTTGGTGTTGCTGGGTCTGCTGAGCATACGGCTGGACATCAAAGGTCTGGCCTTGCTGGGGGGAATACGAGGGCATCGGTGAATGGTGAGCGTAGGCCATTATAGTAAGTAATGACTCGAAGTCTAGATGGAAAGGTTAAGTAAATTTCGTTACCTGCATAAGAAGTGAAAAAGAAAGTAACAAACCAGACTGAAGCACTGTGTATAGGCGAAGCCTTTGAACCGGAGTGCTAGTTATCGGTCGTTTCCCCTTTTAGAATCCGAACGGTGGTTGAAGATCACAATCCTAAAAAGGAATAAGCCTGCTTGCTGTTCGGCACACCACCTCCGCAGAAACAACGCCTGGTCAGCGGGTGGCAACACGATGTCGTCTGAATCGAATCCACCGGATTGCGGTGCATTCCACGGCTCTCCTAACTGCCCGCCGTCACTTCCGACATCACGACATATCCCAACATTCATGGGCACGTGACGACTCGATTGGAGACACCGGTGACGTTTTGCTCGAGGATTCGGCAAGTGCCGCAGAGGATCGAGGGGGTGGCGCCTGACGTCGGGGCCTGCTCCCTTTTATACCTTCGCGTTAGTGCCGGCCTCACAACGCTCCTTCTTTCCCCTCCACAAGGGACATCCCAATGTAAGCCCGCACCTCCCTCTCCCCTGTGTCCTCCTCACGCGCTCCTCGCAGGTCGGATCTATCAGCAGCCAAGAGCCAGTCCACCAGTCAATTCGTAACTGCTCTCGTTTTCAACTCTGCAGCTTTTGTTATACAAGTCGTTGCGTTCACACTCGTGCGACCCTATTTCCGGGCCATTTACGAACCGCGGTCATATATCCCCCCAGAACCGTTCGTATTCTTTCGGTTACATTTACATGCGTACAAGTCTTAACACTTAACGGCTCGGATCAGGAGGCGCGTCCCGCGTCTGTCGCAAAATGTCTTTGCGTGGCCGCTCGCGATATGGAGGGCTGATATCGAAGATATCAAGCGTATAAACGGCTTGGATGCTTACTTCTTCGTTCGCTTCCTTCGCATGATGGCTGTCATGTTCCTCCCCATTTGGTTCATCACTTGGGCCGTCCTCCTCCCCATCACAATAGTAAACACTCAAGTCCCGGGCCTGTCTGGCCTTGATCGTTTGACATTTGGAAATGTCCAAAACACCAAGCAGGCCCGGTATGCTGCGCACATCATCCTCGCCTGGTTCCTCACGTGTACGTCATACCATCATCTTCCATACCAGTGCCACTACTAACTCCAGTTTAGTCTGGGTCTGGTATCTCATTAGACGCGAAATGTCCCATTTCGTCACTGTCCGTCAGCAGTACCTCATCAGCGAAGACCATTCCACGTCTCCTCAGGCCAGCACTATCCTCGTCACTGGCGTCTCTCGTCGTTACTTGAACGAGCACGCTCTCACAAAGCTCTATTCCCACCTTCCAGGCGGTGTTCGTAAGGTTTGGCTTAACAGGTTTGTTTCACACCTTACTCCTTTCGTCATCTTGTGTGACCTCGTTCCCTTCAGGGACCTCAAAACCATGCCGGACATCTACAAGAACCGTTTGAGCGCTTGCAATAAACTCGAATCTGCTGAAACCAATTTGCTTAAAACTGCGGCTAAGATCCAGGTAAAGAAGAACAAGAAGCCCGGAAAGGACACCGACGTTCCCGCCAACGTTCAAAGCGAAGATAATCCAAATGCCGAACGTGACCTCAGTCTTGCCGACAAGCTCGTTCCCCGCGACCGGCGCCCTACCCATCGTTTACCCCTTGGTTTCCTTCCTTTCGGCCTTCCCTTTATCAGCACAAAGGTCGATACTATTGATTGGGCAAAAGAAGAGATCGAACGGACCAACGAGGAGCTGGCCAGTATGCAGAAGGTTCTAGCAAAGGAGGTCAATTCCATGACAAGGTCCTCTCATATGTTCAATATGAGCCTACCCGAGATGGCCAAGGAACTCGAGAAACAGACGTACCCCCCTTTGAACTCTGCCTTCATCTTGTTCAACAACCAAATGGCTGCTCACATAGCCGCTCAGCTTCTCACACATCACGAACCGTACCGCATGACCAAAAAGTACATTGACGTTTCTCCGGAGGACGTCGTGTGGGATAACCTCAGTATGAATCCATACGAGGCCCAGGTCAGGACCTTGATCAGCTATGGTATTACCGCTGGTTTGGTAAGTTCATTTGCGGGTCCTGCCGTTCCATACGATCTCATTCGCATCACGCCAGATCATCCTCTGGGCATTCCCAGTTGCATTTATCGGTACTCTGTCCAACGTCCCAAAGTTGTGCTCGACCTATAGTTGGCTTAATTGGCTTTGCGATCTTCCCCCCGTCGTCACCGGTATTATCGGTGGTATCCTCCCTCCCGTTTTACTCGCCATCCTCATGGCACTTCTCCCCATCATCCTCCGTCTCCTGGCACGCTTCGAGGGCATTCCCAAACATACAGACATTGAACTCAGCTTAATGACCCGCTACTTTATCTTCCAAGTCATCCATTCGTTCTTAATCGTTACTGTCTCCTCTGGTATCATTGCTGCACTGCCCGAGCTCGCTAACAACCTCAGCTCGGCTCCCACATTACTCGCTAGAAACCTCCCATTGGCCTCCAACTTCTTCCTAACTTTCGTCATCCTCCAGGGTTTGACGGTTACTGCCTCGGGGTTGTTGACCCTCGTCCCGCTCATCATTTACTACGTCAAGTTGATCCTTCTTGGTAGTACACCGCGGTCGGTTTTCACGATCAAGTACACGATGCGCAACGTCACCTGGGGCAACCTCTTCCCGACCATCACACTTCTCGTCGTAATCTGTAGGTCACTATCGATTCCCTCCTCAGGCTGAACTAATACCTCTTAGCCCTAGGATACATGCTCATCTCTCCTATCATCAATGGCCTAGCGTGTTTTACATTCTTTTTATTCTACCAAGTGTGGAAGTATCTCTTCACCTGGCAGCTGGACCAGTCACCCGCCAGTGAGACTGGCGGTCTGTTCTTCCCAAAAGCGATCCAGCACATTTTCGTGGGGATGTATGTGCAACAACTCTGCCTGGCAGCCCTCTTTTTCCTCGCCCGAGGCGAGAACGGACGACCAAGTGCCATCCCAATGGGAGCTTTGATGGTCGTTCTCATCGTCCTCACGGTACGTGGGGCTATTGGGCCGCTGCCCAGATTCAGTATCACTAATTCGTGCTCTTTGCAGATTTGCTTCAACCTTGTTATCGTGAATTCTTACAGTCCGCTCAAGTCCGCCCTTCCGTTGAGTTTGGCCGACAAGACATACGACCCGAACCATTCAAACCAGAGTGAAGAGGATATTAAGCGCGAACCATCCGCAGTCTCCGATCCCCGCATTAACCAAGAAGCCGCAGATGCGGAAAGCGGCGGACTCAAACCCACTCCTGTCGAAGCTAAACCCAAGGATGCGGAAGCAGAGGAAGATGAGGAACTCCACAACTTCACCCTTGAAGGTCCCAAAGACTTCAACCACCCCGCTTCCGTCGAAACGCAGAGGATTATCTGGGTACCCGATGATGAACTTGGGTTAGGCAGGGCCGAGGTGGAGGACATGGAGAGGCGAAGAGTCCAAGCGTCGTTGGAGAAGGCGGAAATGGACGAAAAGGGCAAAATCAAGATAACTGGACCTCCACCAGGTGGACCCGAGATCAATGTGGAATAAACGGTCGTTTCCTCTCCGTCACACGGTCTCCCCACAACCGGGCAATCCCATAAGACGGTGTTTCTTGTCTGTTATGTTGTTGTTTTTGGTTCCAGCACTAGTCGTTCCCTCGTGCACACACTCGCGCATGCTGCGCACCCCCTGTCCTCTCACAGATACCATTTTTTATCAAATTACGAAAGTGTCTTTTATCCTTCTCAAGCGTTTGTGGAACAGTACCTTATTGTACCATTATCCTGTACATCTGTACTCTGCGTTCTTATGACAATCTCCTGGATCCCTTCCGCCCCTCCCCTCTGTTCAATACTTTGATTCGGTTTTCGTTCCTTGGGGGTCTGGCCGAGGACAACGTAGCGCTCTTCCTGAATCCTACACCGCAGCGTTGAGGGATACATACCAAGGCGTTCGAAACGACAACTACGAGCCGAGTCGTATTGCCTTGTCAGCACGGAAAGTTTCTTTCATCTACCGTTACCATTAGTTTGTGTTTGGTTCCTGCGGAATCAAATTACCTGCTGAACAAGGTTGTCATCTGTTAGGACTCGGAGGCCGGTGAGCGCCAAGGCCTTGGATATATTGAGACAGGCAGTATGGGCTTCCTTGGAAGCGGCCGAGAGAGTGAACGCCTTGGTATGGTTACCCCCATTGAATTCGGTGGGAATGGCTAGGGAGCGGAAACAATCTTAGCGATGGCTAACAATGCTTGAGGGTGGAGAGGGTACCAAACGATGGGTGGATGCTTGGGAGTGCTGCGATCGTGATTAGAATCCTCTGATGCACCAGAAACAACAAGTATACCGCATGTTACGTCTCCCTGATGCAAGGCTCGTCAGAAGGTCACAATATATGCATGGGAACCGGTCGCGAAGGATGGAACACCCACGAAATCTGTCGATGCAGAAGCGATACCATGCACTCGATCGACCACCCCGTACTTCGCGTTGAAAATCCGTTCGAACGCTTCCCCTGAGGTATGCCGCATATTCGGCTTGTTATCGTTATACGAGGTGAGAGTGACGGGTCCATACCGAGAGCCTTGTTCTGTCTCAGCTCCATCATCGACTTCATCGGGTCTGCGACGACCTCGACTTCGCAATCAGTCGCTAGCGCAGATGCCCTGGATGCGATCTGAAGATTGAACAAGTAATAGGATAGATGCCGATGATACATACTCGAAGCATCTCTTAACACGCTCCACAACTTGCTGCATCTCGCTGTATTGCGGGGAGCGGACAAGCCAGCTATAGTGACATCGCTATCACAACATGTTTGGAAAACAGGTCGGGATACTCTCACTTCATCTCGGCGTTATCAGGAATTACTGCCCGGGTGAATTTAGCGATGCGAATGACAGGGCATGCCGTCCCTCACCATTTGGGGTCCAAGCCTCACCCTTGAAAATTCCGTGGACCCTAACATGAGGTCGCAGTTGCTGACGCAGAGCCGCGATATTGTTATACGCCAAAACGGCCGCGTCCAGTGCGTTTTGGCCCTCCCATGGGCTGAGAGCGGCATGCGCACTTCAGTGGTGTTAGAACTGGATGTGTCCACGATCCTGACCGTAAAGTCATCACCTGCGACCTTTGTATTTAGCGGTCATTATCTGGATGGCCAGAGTGGAGCTCAAGCTGCTCGTAGCGTTCGGTCCGGGAGCGGGATGACACATGACGCATCCAACCATATCTTTGTACGCTCCAGCTTCCAGCATGATCTTCTTGCCCATGCCGCCCTCCTCACCTAGTGCACTCAGTGTCAGACAAGTATATCAAGCGAAGAGCACTCACCGGGAGTTCCCAGGAGAATCACGGTACCCGAGATGTTGTGCCTTACGATGGCCTTTTTAATGGCACAAGCAACGGCGACTCCGGCAATCGCAATGAGATTGTGGCCACAGGCATGGCCAATACCAGGAAGTGCATCCATCTCTGCAGGTCGAGTATCAGGTCGCTGTGGACAGTATTCGAGAACGGATGTTGATCACCGGAGTTGACACCTATCGTTCGCCCACCACTCCCGTGTGTGTACTTGGCCTCCCACCCAGTCGGTAAGATGTAGTTCTTCTTGACTTTGAAGCCTTGTTTAACTACGAAGTCCGTCAAGACGTCGTGGGTGTGTCTTGTGGAGGAGGTCATTGGTTAGGAACTTCCTGGGCTGATTGTAAACAACGTACTTCTCCTCGAACAGTATCTCGGGGTGGGCTTTGGGCAGTTTGAATCTCGTTGCTATCTCACGGACGGGTCGACCTACCATGTATACTCAAACTCAACTCTCTCAAGCTAGTGTCGAGTGCGTCGATCTCTTCCTCGACGCTAGTCCATAGTTCAGGGTTCCAAAGAGATGCTTGGGGTAATGGCGAAGGTTGAATGTCTTCACCAACGGACCAAAATTTTGGAGGTGCATCGCTCGACATGTTGTCCTGGTGTCAGAATGGCTTATTCGGGGCCATTGAAAGGAGGTATATATATATCCGAATGTATTATCTTTGGCGGTTGGCCGGAGGCGGGTATAAGTAATCATAGGGGTAGATGGGGATCAGTTGTGATCGATGGTCAAAGCCACCGGGCCAATCCTCCTTGCTCGCCGACGACCTTGATCATCGTTCACATGAACACCATGTCGAATGGTGCTAGTTCATCGAAAGTTAACCTGGAGGGTGTAATGCTCTTCGAGCAACCATTTGCTAGGGTGAGTGAACTACATTCCGCTCTTTGTGGCACTCTCATCCATCTGAGATTGTAGGTTCCATTCGAGAACTACCGGAAGGTCTTTCGTACGACCCAACGACAGTTTGACAAGGATTTCTCCGCCATGCAGACGACGGCCAATGACCTTGCACAGAGGTCGAAGAATGGCGGAGGGGTGGACAAGGAGGACGGAGTCCAAAGCATTGACTCCATGATTACAAGGGTCGAGAATTTGAAGCGGAGAGTGAGTGAGACTGTGTGTCGCCGCTCACGACACGAGTGTTTAAAGTTACCAGCTTTTGGATTTGAATGAGAATGTTGGTATACCCACTCAAGCGGTGATGAAGGAACGTCTCCAACATCTCTCGGTTGTGGAAGATGCACAGACCCAAACCACTCCAGAGCACCAACGGTGGTCAGACACGAGGTTAGACCGGTGGCTTATTGACTGGACGTTGCGTACAGGGAGGGAGAGGACTGCAAAGAAGATCACAGCCGAGAAGGGCATACATGTAAGTCTCCACCAGCCAATCGTCTGAGAACTTACTGACGTTTTATGATAGACCCTTGTGGATGTAGACATGTTTATGGACATCCGGAGAATAGAACTTGGACTCGTAAATCATAGTTGCACTGATGCTCTTGCGTGGTGTAACGAGAACAAGCCGGCGCTCCGAAAGTTGAAGGCAGGCCACCTTTCGCGGATCTCGCTCGAGGAGTTGACTCACAGCTTTTACAGAGCACATTGGAATTCGACCTCCGGCTCCAGGAGTACATTGAACTTGCTCGCCTTCGTCAAACGGACGAAGCCATTGGATATTTGAAAAGGCACATCATCGGCTGGCACGATGCGCACATGCAACAGATCAAACAGGCAACTGCACTCCTGGCCTTCCCACCCAGTACGAATTGTAATCCCTACAAGGTCGGGAGAGTCTGAGAGATTCCATAACCCCTCGTCTGACACCCACACAGAGGCTCTACGACCCCTCGCGTTGGGATTCTCTCGTTCGAGCATTCCGTCTTGCTGTGTACGACCTCAATTCGCTCCCAACAGAACCACTACTCAACCTCGCGCTGTATGCTGGTTTGGCATCACTGAAACTTCCTTCGTGTTACGATGGTTCTTGCAAGAATGTCGACTGTCCCGTCTGTGACCCAGATCTCGGGGTACTGGCTCAAGAGGTCCCCTCAAGTCATCATGTGAATTCGACTATTGTTTGCCAGATATCTGGCAAGATCATGAACGAGGACAATCCTCCGATGGCATTCCCGAACGGCTACGTGTATTCTCGGGAGGTACGTTGATCTAGCATCGCTCCAATATTTCGCTTAACCCGCGTTCACAGGCCTTGGAAGAGATGGCCGCCCAGCGCGATGGGGTCGTGACGTGTCCGCGATCACACAAAACATGTACTCTGCAGGAGCTCCGCAAAGTGTTTGTATCGTGAAGAGTGAGACCAGCTGTAATAGTGTCTGTATCTGTAGTCAACATGGAAATATTCGGATGGTGACGTGGATTTCGCCAACGGCAATCAACGATGCGCGCGAGCCACGTCTTGTGTATCCGCCCATCAAATCTTTCTCTTACAGGTCCGCGTGCGACGGGCTGCACACGTTTTTCGAACTCAAAACGTCTTAGGATCGCTCGTCGAAAACTCTCAGTCGGACCCATTTCATTCATCAGCGTGTGCTGAACGCCTTTCCGATTTCTTGCAATTATGTCTGTTATGCTCACGAAGTTCGAGTCCAAGAGCAATCGTGTCAAGGGTATGCGCTCGTGATAATCTATCCCCGTTTTTCACTCATTCAAATCTCGTCTAGGGCTCGCCTTTCACCCGACACAACCGCTCCTCGCCGCGTCTCTTCATAATGGTAGCGTTCAACTCTGGAATTACAGAATGGGGGTCCTGGTAGATCGGTTTGATGAGCACGATGGTGCGGGTTTCCTCGAACGCGTTAGTCATGAATCTCAACAGTTCCCTAGGTCCCGTTCGAGCCGTCGCTTTTCATCCAAGTCGGCAGCTGTTGTGCACTGGTGGAGACGACTACAAGATCAAGGTCTGGGGTGAGGTCCTCGCTACCTGTTCGTTAGGCTGCAATAACTGAACTACCACAAGATATCAAACCACAAAATCGGAGGTGTCTTTTTACTCTGCACGGACATCTGGATTATATCCGCACCGTTCAGTTTCATCATGAAATGCCATGGATTGTATGCGTTTACTTCCGATCCTTCATTTCGCTCACAACGAACCATATCCAATAGATCTCAACTTCCGATGACCAAACCATTAGGATTTGGAACAGCACGTCTAGGAACTGTATAGCCATCCTCACCGGTCATTCGCACTACGTTATGTCCGCGCAGTTCCATCCCAAGGAAGATCTCGTCGTTTCCGCCTCAATGGATCAGACAGTCCGAGTTTGGGATATTTCCGGTCTTCGAAAAGGCACTCCGAACACGGCGCCCGGAACCTTTGATACTTTCGACAATTTCTCGACTGTGAAGTACGTGCTGGAGGGTCACGACCGTGGAGTCAACTACGCGATGTTCCACCCCACGTTACCTCTCATCGTTTCGGCTGCAGACGACAGGCAGATCAAAATCTGGAGGATGAGTGAGACCAAGGCTTGGGAAGTCGACTCTTGTCGAGGGCACTTCAACAACGTCTCTGCAGCTTTGTTCCACCCCAAGCACGAGCTTATCGTTTCCTGCGGTGAAGATAAAACCATCAGGGTCTGGGATCTTGCCAAGCGCACGGCTGTTCAGACCTTCCGGAGAGAGCACGATCGATTCTGGGCACTAGCTGCTCACCCCGAGCTGAACTTATTCGTTGCCGGTAGGTCTCCGCTTATATCGGTACGGTGAACCGTTGTTTAAACCAAAACTAGGTCACGACAGTGGTCTCATCGTTTTCAAGCTTGAGCGTGAGCGGCCCGCTTTCGCAGTTCACGGAGACCAAGTTTACTATGTTCGCGATAAATACGTGCGGGCTTACGATATTGGGTCTGGTTCCGACATTGGTCTCCTCAGCGTTCGCAAATTTGGAAGTCCGTACATCCCCCCTCGTACACTGAGCTTCAACCCTGCCGAACGCGCTGTCCTCTTGACCATATCCTCCGATAACGGATTATACGAACTCACTGGCCTTCCCAAGGAGGCGATCGGGGAGGTGAAAGACTCGTCCAGTGAGGGTAAGAGGGGCAATGGTCAGAGTGCCATCTTCGTTGCTCGTAACAGGCTGGCAATTTTGAACAAGGCGACTCAGGTCAGCTTCCCTTCTTCGTTGCCACGAGCGGGTTGCCGACATTTTTCTAGTTAATTGAGGTACGCGACCTCTCCAATTCAGTGATCAAGACCATCAAGGCTCCAGTCCAAACGAATGAGATCTTCTACGGCGGAACCGCTAGTTTGATTCTCAGCTCCACAGCCTCGGTTGTTTTGTACGATATTCAGCAACAAAAGACCTTGGCTGAGATTGCCACCCCACCAGTGAAGTATGCCGTCTGGAGTGCAGACGGTTCCCTTGTCGCGTTGCTCAGCAAACACAGTAAGCTTTTTCAGTCTTACGTTTGGCCTCCGAGATCGAGCTTTTCTTTAGCCATCACGATCGCGAGCAAGAACTTTTCTCAACACACGTTGATCCACGAAACCATCCGTATCAAGTCAGGTGCATGGGACGATTCTGGTGTTCTCGTTTACTCCACCCTGAACCACGTCAAGTACACACTCCCCCAAGGGTATGAACTGCCATGGGATTTACCACCGCATTGCTGAAGCACCGTTCCATAGCGATCATGGCGTAATTTGTACTCTCGATAACCCGGTTTACCTCACACGTGTCAAGGGAAAGACCGTACACTGTCTAGATCGCTCAGCCCGCCCACGCACAATCACCATAGACCCAACGGAGTTCCGCTTCAAGCTAGCCCTGATGCGGAACAATTACGAAGAGATTCTTTACATCATCAGGACCTCCAACCTCCTGGGTCAGAGTATTATCGCCTACTTGCAACAAAAAGGGTACCCAGAGGTTTGTGGCTCATGACCTCTTGGAATCCTCGATCGATCTCACATCTGTAAAAGATCGCACTTCATTTCGTTCAAGATAAGAGCACTAGGTTCGACCTCGCCATCGAGTGCGGCAACCTGGATGTTGCTCTTGAGACTGCGCGGGCCATTGATAGACCAGACTGCTGGGGGCGTCTCGCTCAAGCTGCTCTCAAACAAGGAAACCACAAAGTAGCTTCGACCTTTCAGTCGTATAAAACACCTCTAATTCAAATGTACAGGTTGTAGAGAAGGCCTATCAGCAGACAAAGAACTTCGATCGACTTTCGTTTTTGTACCTGGCCACCGGAAGCACTGAGAAGCTGACGAAGATGCAGAAAATCGCAGAGGCCAGGGGTGACCCAATGTCCCGTTTCCACAATGCTCTCTTTACGAATGATATTCCCGCCCGGATAGCTGTCTTGAGAGACGTTGGACTCTGTGAGTATGGTCTCCTGGCCCTCTTTAGTTGGTTTCTCATCCGTAACTGGAGATCCCCTCGCATATCTCACCGCCAAAACCAATGGCTTGGATGAACTCGCTCTGGAGATCCTAGAAGTTGCAGGACTGTCTGAGGCTGATATCGATGACGTCCCATCGTTCGGCACTTCCACTCTTAAACCTCCACCAGTCGTGAACAAGACCACAGATCTGAACTGGCCGGCCATCAATGTTGGGGAAAACTACTTCGAAAAAGCCCTCGCCAACGGTGCCCTGGAAGGTGGTGAGCCATACGTCAATGGGGTTGATGGCGCAGCTGCCGGTAGTTCTGCCCTCGACGACTGGGCGAAAGATGAAGAGGTGCAAGAAGATGTCCCTCCTGAGGCGGGTGGTTGGGACCTTGATGCCGATGCCGATGAGGAAGAAGAAGAAGAGGAGGAGGAGGAACCAGAACCGGAAGAGGTGTTGGGAGCTGGCGCAACGCCTGGCGTTAGCGAGACAGCATTGTGGGTGCGAAACTCTCCTTTTGCTGGAGATCACATCGCAGCGGGATCTTTCGAAACAGCCATGCAGGTAAGTGTAGGAGTGCCCCCACCACATCGGGTCTTTACTCACCCCCATGAACAGTTACTGAACCGGCAGTTTGGTGTAACCAACTTCCCCGCACTGAAACCTCTCTTCCTGACGGTGTTCCGATCTTCTCATACCTACCTATCCCCTATCGCCTCCCTCCCCCCATTACAACTAAATCTCCGACGCAACCCAGAAGAGTCATCACCAAGTCGGTTCTTGCCTGTTGCTGCTCGTACTCTACAGTCGATTCGGGCGGAACTTTCCGAAGGGCTCCGTCTCGTATCAGGGAACAAATTGCCGGAAGCGAAGGCGGTCGTCCGAGCGGCACTCCAAGCCCTTTTGTTGGTCTCCGTCTCTTCCGATTCCGAGGGAAAAGAGGTGATTGTATTCTCCTTTTGATTTTGAGTGATTGCTGACCTGCGGTAGTGGCGAGACACTGTGACCTTGGCCCGGGAGTACATCCTCGGGATCTCCATCGAGCTCGAGCGGCGTAGAGTGGTGGAACAAGATCCGAACAATGTGACACGCAGCCTGGAACTCGCTGCCTACTTCACACATTGTCGCATGCAACCACCACACATGCAAATTGCACTGAGGAGTGCTATGGGAACCTTCAGCAAGGCTAACAACCACGCATCAGCCGCAAAATTTGCCAGGAGACTTATCGACCTGAATCCCGATCCCAAGATTGTCGCACAGGTAAACCGACGTCTGTTGGTGTCTCGGGTTCACGTCATTGACCTGGTTTACTTAGGCTAGGCAACGCGTGGCTGCTGGGGACCGCAACCCAAGGAATACTATCGAAATTGCCTATGACGAGTTCACCGACTTCGAGATCTGTGCAGTGTCTTTCACGCCGATTTACAAGGGCTCGCCATCCGTCCGCTGCCCATACACCGACGCCGCATATCTCCCAGAGTACAAGGGACATCTGGACCCGTTGACTGAACTGACAGAGATCGGTCTTGGTTCTTCCGGTTTGCCTGCACCTTAGATAATCTGTTGTTCTGGTTCCAACGTCGCGGGTTGTATCTTTGACACTCCATTATTCTACAATGAACTCTCTTCGGACGACTATGCATACAGTGCCCAGTTGCAAAACAGTTCGACCTCCAGAAGCATACAGCAAGACATAATCGCAGCCTTCGTTCTTCGGAGACAAGGACCAGGAGAAGTACAAGGGAACATCACAGGTTCTCTCCCAGAGCAGCAAGCGCAGATCTGACGCTGTTGATGAAGCCGAGTAGCATCGCCCGTGTTTGTTCTTTTGGCGCGTTAGCAAACGTACCACACGTACCACAGGATGAGGAGAGGGGGTGAGATGGTCTGTACGATGTAACGCGTACCAACACAAGATCTTGGGGGTAGCGAACACCTGCCTTGTGCTTTCTCTTTTTCAATGATGAAGTTGACCTCCTTCTCAAACAACTCGGTGGTTCTCTCGTGTTCGTGGACGGGCTTGGCGGCTGCCCAAGCGTGAAATTCGAGAACCAGGTCGAGTAAAGCCTTGTTTATCTCTGGCGCAATGGTACTGGCGGTTAGACCGTGTCGCGGACAGTTGAAGTGGTTCGCGTACTCTGCTGGAACTCGACATCTCGTGAGCCTTCTATCTCAAACGGCTGAACCACAGTGGTGATATGATCAAATGGTTGGTATTTCTCCGCAGCGATATCGGTGGCATTCCGTTGTCCTTGCATGGTCGATTTTGGGGGGTTGAAGGAGGGGTGTGGATAACCACGTGGATTTGTTTGGCATTGGCCTTAGAAACAAACAAACGGCAACTACGAACGTGATCAAGACCCACATTGTACACCAAGGGTCGTCTTACTATGAGTGCCCTCTGATTGGGGGCCGGCTAGGTCATTAAACTCCAAGATTCGAGGACGGTCCAACGGGTTGCATTTCGACAACCTAGAAAAATGTCCCAAAATTCTGCGATCCCTAGTCAGTGGGTACCACTGAATTAGGCTTCTACATGGAATTTCGAACCTTCATACTCCCCTCGGCTAGTTCTTGATTCTGTGCGTCCCCCGGAGGAGAATGGTTGGTCATTGTGGCATTGCATTAACAGCTCGTATGCTTCCCTCCCACCTCGGTGCGGCCACCACGCCTGTGCCCCTTTGGATGTTTCGCGCCCATTACGTTTCTTGCTCTCTATTCGACAGGTGCGCACGTATTACATGGGTCGGCATGCAACGCCCACCGGCGTGCGCCCTTGTCGACCTAATCATATCCGATTAGTAGGAGCAGAGGGAAACGATTGTTCCCTGTTCCAGTGTTCATTGTGGGTTCCTCGTGGTTGATCCGGCTGACAACCGTAGGGGTTTTTGCGGAAACCAATTACTGCTGCCTTCCTGAATGAAAGTTCGCTGCAGTTGGTGACACTTTTTCGTGACCGCACTCTCCTTCAAGACCCTTCCGTAGGCTTTATTCGCGTGCTTTTAGGGGGTTTGCTGTAGTGCGAGAAGGGTGCGGTGGTCCTGAAACGATACACTCCATACTCATTATGGGCGAGTTTGGTCGTTCATCCGTTCTCCACAGCATGAGGGTTCTGAGACAGCGCCAAACCACATACAACTCCCAGCGTCTACCGCACTGCTTCCACCCACTATTCCACGAGTTTGAGGGCGCAATGCACTCGCCCGACGGCTGGAGGCTGGGAAAGACGCTGCCTTCACGCCCGATGGATACTATGCCGACTCCATTGGACGTCTCTGCGCGCCCAGTGTTGCAAATTTGTCTGCCCTGCGTCATAACAGATCTGCATTCAGAACCGAGGTTCTACTCGAGTTGACAGTGAACCCAATCATAAATCATAGTGCGCTTTTTCAAAAGGGTCTATAGGTCGGAGGGAGCCCCCCACGACCATGTAATACGTGATTGATTTCTGGCGTTATTGTGTGCTTTTTTTTTTTTTTTTTTCAGATGACGGGTTTACGTATACTCAATTGGTGACTTCACCAGGGGTGCCTTTTCTTTTCAACTTACCCCATGGCGGGCGTTGTTACCCCCGCTGGTCGACAATGAAGTTTAGGACATCGCGCGTCCTTACACCGCGCATTCCTGTGGAGAAACCATCCCTAAACATTACGGATGGGAAGTGGAACCCCGACACAGCACAACCAGTGTCTTGTTAATATCAGGTGTGATACATCTTGAGTTCAGATTCACTAGCGCGAACCGAGCACCATCCCACCAGAACCACCCAGTACTGGAACCTGCGGATGTTGAAGAGGTTCATTGTTCATTTCCGCGATCAATGACTCGTGATGTCTACCGCGCGCGAATATTATTAGCACGTAACAAATAGCGCAAACTTTGCAACCCGCACTTAGGAGTAACACCTGACTTCAGAAGATTGGTCGTCGTGGTCCAGTTGGCTCGCCAGCGTGGTGGTTGCCTGCGCAATGGTTGTAAACAAACATCTGAGCAATTCCGGGATTATGGTAAACGGGAAAGCTACAGATTATCAGCTACCACGGGTTTTGTTTCAGTTGTTCGTGCCGCCACTACTCCACTGACCTCAGGAATATTGGGTTAAGAAATTCCCGACCGATCGGTGAGCAAACGTGGGAAACTCACACGATCGACAATCATGGCGGAAGTCGGATCTTCCCCTTTAAACCTTCCGACGTCCCACTCGTTATTGTGCTCTCAAAGCGCTCGCGTTATCCCTCATCCACGAAAGCTAACCGCTAAAGTCCCTTGATCCTACCTTGTGGTACCACTGATACCTACACGGTGAAACCTTCAACCGAGTTTGTTCATCCCGCCCATGTCTCGGATGTGCGGTATCCGAATATCTTGCAATTTGCGGTTTGTGTACAATGACCACGGAGGGTTCACAAATTAAGGACCGAGGTATATCGAGATCTTTTTGATTCTATCTGCGCCCTAAATCACCGATAACTCTAACAGGGCGTCAGCCTAACCAACGGATCCCTCCGTAACAATACGACACTCGCTCAAATACGGCAGCAACGGTGAACCCAATTTATTGTAACAATATCATGACCATTAACGTTTGGTGACGGATGCTATAGTATCCCTCGGTTCCGGTTCATTCATTGTTCACCTCACATTCAGTGATCAGACCCAAATCCCCCCTCTCTGAGTTTATCTGGAACAGAGTATTAGAGGCTTCTGCGAGGAACCCGTCTCTTCTATCATTTCAAACTCGGAACCGTCGAGGTTATAAAACACGCCACGCTGCGCCTGCCTGTCGCCTCGCTCCTCACGAAAGGCCTTCAAATAAGTTGCTCTCTCGCCCATCTGAACTCCATCCCCCTCCCCTCCCTATCCTCTCTCGCCTATTATGCACTCCGCTGGACTGTCTGTGTTTGTCCGGGATGTCCTCACCACAGGGCTATTCTGGCAGATCTGCGTCCTCGTTATTATATCGCTACTCCTGTGCGAGTATGCCGTCCGCTGGTGGACAACCAAGAGGGACGACATGCCGGCCTCCTTGAACAGCTTATCTATTTCTACCATCGTTCCTTTCGTTTCCAATCGTTACGACTTCTTGAACTGGGGATTCCAGAGCACTGGAGAAACCGTATTCCGGTTTCGGCTGTTAAACGTACGTCACGTCCTATACAATCGGTTACAGTGCTCACACGTTGGCTTAATAGAAACCGGTGGTGGCCGTTTCCGGTGAAAGCGGCAGATCAACGTTTCTGACGGCCAAAGGTTTTGACATTCACCCCGGCTTCAAGGATCTTCTCGGTGGTGTAAGCCTCTTCAGTTCCTCTGTTCCGGTCATGTTACTGATCGCCGCTACTTAATAGATCCCCATGGTTAGGGGGGTGACTTCAGACCTTCACGGAAAGACCATCGCCCATATTTATCGACGGCTGGCCATGGTACAGACGCAAGCGAGTCTGTCGAATCGTACGTGAAATTCACCGTTCCAACAGAGCTATCTCTAACTTTCACTCATTAATAGTGATTCCGCAACTTTTGGCAGACTGTTGTAACACTATTGAGGCCTGGGGAAAACGTGGTCGGCTAGATCCATTCCCGAATATCTATCATGTCTGTATTTCCGTTTTCGACTTGTTCTCGTGGTAACAGCACTCACACTTCCCTTCAGCTTATTTTCCAACTCACCGTCCGAGCCTTGACCGGGACAGAGATAGCGGATGACCCAGCAATTGTTGTTCGTCTGAAGCAGCTGTACGACGAGGTCGACGAGGGTAACACTCCCGCTGCTATCTTATTGCCCTGGTGGCCTGGTCGAGGGACGATCAGGAAACTATTGGCTACGAAGAGGATCTACGATATCATTACTAAAGCCATCGACACGCGACTGAAGAGCGGGAAACCACGGGATGATACATTGCAAATGTTGTTGGATGGCGGAGATGACAACATGGCGGTGGTCGGATTCACTATGGGATTGATCATCGCGGGTGCACGTTCGACCGGCACAACAGGTGCGGACTGCAACTTGTTTGAGGAGCCATTTCATCATCTGACGCCCTATTCAGCGAGCTGGTTGTTAACGTACCTCGGTGCGCACCCCGAGTGGAAGGCAAAGGCCCACGCAGAGGTCGAGTCACTCGTGTTCACACATTCGTTGACGCCCTACAAGGCTGGCGCTCCCCTTTCCGATCTCTCGGCCGCACTCTCACAAATCCCGTTGAACGCATGGGAAGGTTCGACGCCCGTCCTGGATGCGTTGATACACGAGACGACCAGACTGGCGCAACCTCACACGGCTATGCGAAAGAACATGGGACCGGACGTACACATCGACGGGAAGCTCGTCCCTTCTGGACATTACGTCGTTTATCCGTTCAGCGACGTCCATCTGAACGAGGAGTTGTACCCCGATCCATGGAAATTTGATCCCGGCCGTCCGCGTCCTGATGCACAATACTCTTATGTTGGCTGGGGAGGAGGTACGGCTCTCTTGGAACTTTCTCTGAGAAGTCACCGACTAACACCCTTGCGCGTTTTGTAGGTAAAACCACCTGCCTCGGCCAACGACTCGCAAAACTCGAGATGAAACTGCTTTCGACGATGTTCCTTCTTGGGATCGACTTTTCTGTTGTCGATAACGGAGGCAAGGTCTTGGAAACCTTACCAAGACCAAACTGGAACGATATCCTGGGCTGTAAACCCCCTAAAGATTCGTGTTTCATTCAGTACCAGGTAAATTATTAAACGGTGGAAATATTCGGTGACGTAGTGTTTTTCTTTGTCTTCGTCTTTTGTCTTCGTTCTCTTTGTCTCCTTTTTGTTTCTTTCTTCTGCCCCGCCCACCTCTCCTTGTTTTGCGTAAATATTACTTCGATGTGCGTGCGGGTTCGTCATTATTGTGTTGTAAGATACGTAGGTGGGTTTAGAGCTATTGTACCGTACAATAGAATGGACGATCGGACCAATAATTCCTTACTTTTGGCTTCAAACGAATGTCAGCCTATCCCGTGCTCGCTTCCGATTGGTTCTTCCACCCCCTAACGCTTTGTATTCCTCGCGTTCTGCTGCCTTCTTCGCTTCGATCCAAGTTTGTTTCTCCCGCAGTTCCCGCCGCAGAAGACGGGCCCTCTGTTCAGGCGAGGGTTCCCATTTACTCCGCAGTATTCGGCGTATGGCTTCAGGACTGATCCGAAACCTTTCAGCAAGCGTTGGTGTTGAAAACGTCTCAGGATCATGCATATGCAAAACGCGTAATCCGTCCATGGCTTGTCTGGAGAGTTTGTGAGGTGGTGACCAACCCTTTGGGAACGAACTCTTCATCCTCTCACGGTGCAGTCGAGCTGCGACCGGGGTTGGATTTCGTGTAGCCTTTTTTGAAATGTAGTGGGTGGACGACTCTTCGTGCTCTCCGAGCGATAATGATGGCTCTTGAGTCGTGCCGCCGGAATGTGGCTTCAGCGAGGGGGGATGTTTTGGGGCGTAGGTCATCCAGTCGCGTTTCGACAACACAGACGAGCCAGGTGAGGGTGAGGCGCGCCTGCGGTCGCTGTATTCCTCGTCGTAATCGTCAAGAGGCGCGGAGAGTTGGACCTGGGACGCGGCGGTTCGCATTCCTCGGTGAATTGCGCAGGCAGTCCACTTTGACACATATTGAAGGGCCACCCGGAGTTGTATCAGCGCCATCAGGGGGCTAAGGAAGCCTGCTGCGAGGTCGGAACGAGGTTGGTCTATGGACGGCCGACAATACAGGTGGAGATGAAGAGTGTGTGTGGTCTCGGCAGTTTGCGAACAGTGCGATCGCTTGTTGCGGGTGTCCGACTTTGCTGTTTCCCGCATATATCTTTCTTTCTCAGTTTCTTCCTCCTTTATCCTCTCGGGTTTGTGATATTGTTAATTTCGACATGGCCGACGTTTCAGATCCGAAAATACAAGAAGGTTCGTTTCCGAACAACGTGGAACAAATACCAGCTTTGTGATGATACCGAACCAAACTCTGTTTTCATAGCGTATCTCGACGTTCGGTCCGATAAGTCAGAGGCCAATTGGCTGCTGCTTGATTACGAGGCATGTTTTCTTTTTTCTTTTATTCCCCACTATGCTACATGGAAAGTCGCTGCGACGTGCTGACTTGGTTCTGTGGTGACCCAGGATGATCGCTCCGACAAACTAACCCTCACCCAGACGGGTTCTGGCGGTTTGAATGAGCTGAGTGGACTTCTGAACGACTCCAAGGCCTCTTTCGGGTACGCTCGTGTCAGCTACTCCAACGACAAGGAATCCCAGAGAGAAAAGTTCGTTTTGATTGTCTGGATTGGCAAAGATACCAAAGTCATGAGGAAAGCCAAGGCGAGTTTCTTCTCCTGACTTGCAAACTAGCCCGCGCCAACCCCCGGTTCAGATATCCGTTCACTCCGCAGACGTCAAGTCTGTTTTGAGGGTTTTCTCCATAGAGGTTGCCGCGAGAGAACGGGACGACCTCAAGGAAGATCCCATCATCGTTCGGTTGCGAAAGGTTTGCAATGGTTTATTGTCTTTATTGTATTGTGACTAAAAACATCGCGCGCATACAGGCCGGCGGTGCGAGCTACGACGGCGTGTAACTATGACACTTCACTCCAATACGAATGAATTGCAACTCGTTTGGAGCCCGTGAACAACTGCCCCCTTTTCGAATTCATACAGAATCCGTGGGGACATTGGGTATCAAAAAAGTGTCCAAATTACGGATCCTGTCCCCCTCAAGTCGCATCCCCACCCATTCTGGGAAGAGCGATTTCAGTGCGAGAAGCCATTGAGATGAAGGGGCTGATCGTCACCTTCCATGCGGGTGGCACCAAGGGTTTTCTCATAGAAATCAATCGACGGCCGGTTCCACTATATCTGCAGTCAATGGCTGCGGACCGCCGGTTGTTTATTCATTTACCTTGAGGACTGACCAGTCCACTCGGGGGCACCCCTGCGGGTTGGCACAATGAATGACTCTGTGTGCCGTGGAATGAAAACCCAGACCTTCTCTTGGGCGATCTTGCCCAGTCGCCCAAATAGCGCCTTGCCGACCCCGAGCTTCCTGAATGCTTCCTTCACGTAGAGGTCCTCGAGCTACGCACATGGTCAGACCGAGCTCGTTCCTGCATTCCGTGAGAAGACACTGACATATATTCCTGGCCTGCCCGTCCACGTAGAGAAGTTGAAGAAGTAGAGGGCGAGGCCAATTGGCTCACCCGACTTGGAAAAGGCCAACAGAGCATATGCGGATGGGTTTTCGAAGAGGCTGCAGCGTAACTGCAGGACGGAGCCAAATTGAGGAAAGGCCGTCTACTGAAGTTGGAGATCGATCGAGCTCACTATCTCTGGGGTTGCTTTCACTTGCTCTGGAGCTTTTTCATATACGGCCTAGGGGATTTCTCAGAGATGGTATGGCTCGTGTGGGACCGAAGACTGGGATAGCACACACAAGCTCGATGATAAGATCTAGGATTGTTTGCTACCGCGTGATTAGACACGTTCGATACATCGCTCAACTCCGTGCTTACGATGTCTTCAGGCGTTGCCTCTCTGATGTAAAACTCAGTCATGGTGGTCCAAGAGAGCTGAAGCTGCGACTCGATGACTAGGAAACAGACGCCACAGCACCGTGGCTGAAGATCACGGCAACTGCCGAGGTGCTGAACCTTGTTTTTTACGATCCACCACGATTTCGAGTCTTGCACTCCCTCCACCCAGCCCCGACGATGGATCCTGCAAAATTAGCCAAACTCCAGGCACAGGCCGCTGCCAACAGGATCGGTGAGCGTCCCAGGTGCACCGACGGGTCGTGGCCTTGCCTTCTAATTACATCCTTATCTTCGCCTTCCCCATCCTTCATTCGCTCTGGATTACAATTGCTCGGTTAATTCCGCGCCCCCCCAGGCGGAAAGGGCACAGTCCGCCGAAAAGTGGTCAGGAAAACCAAACCATCGGGTGCCCAGGACGATAAAAAACTACAGGGCGCGTTGAAGAAGCTCAATGTCCAGCCCATCCCTGGTGTGGAGGAGGTCAACATGTTTAGGGAAGACGGAAATGTGCTGCATTTCAGCGCTCCCAAAGGTACGATCGCGTCCTTCCCGACCATGGCGGTTCAGGACCCCGCTCCGTCCCGGGAGTACGCGACTGACCACAACATCATCCAATCTCCAGTTCACGCAGCCGTTTCTGCCAACACCTTTGCTGTGTACGGAACCGGACAAGTGAAGGAGTTAACCGAACTTGTTCCCGGTATCCTCAACCAGCTTGGTCCCGACTCACTGGCTTCGCTGCGTAAGCTGGCCGAGTCCTATCAGGCCATCCAACAAAACCAGAAGCGGCCATCCGCTGGGGATGAAGACGACGACGACGTCCCTGACTTGGTGGAGAACTTCGATGCCGTCAACCTCGAGGAGAAGCCCGCTGAGACGAAGGAGGCCAACGAGGCCAACTTGGAGGATTTGAACTAATATTGTGTACCCGGGAGAGAGAATCATCACGACCCCACATCGCTGTTGTTTTGCACGCTGTATTATCTGAAAACATCCCACGTATCCGCCTGCACATGCAGAGGTGTGAACATGTTGAATGGAGTGATTACACCGACGATCCTCCTTTATCGTCCGGTACTCAGTCTATCCCAATCCCGTTCAAGTGTATTCTGCGTTGCCCGCACTCGTTTCTGGGGTCCACGGTAATACTGTTTAACCGGAAAGGTGGTCAGTCCCCGTGGAACGGCGGGCCATTAGAGATCCCCGACCGCAACATGTCCTCGATCGTATTTCTCCGTGGACATAAATAACTCGCAACCCTACCCTCACCACCCCACAGAAGATGCAAGAGACCTACGAAGT
>Ga0307515_10002960_pt1 | contig 36014 bp, 30 predicted proteins | sample 17_EM_MG_FD_194513 | JGI IMG/M metagenome (GOLD analysis project Ga0307515, IMG submission 194513) | Populus trichocarpa ectomycorrhiza microbial communities from riparian zone in the Pacific Northwest, United States - 17_EM | ecosystem: Host-associated > Plants > Roots > Unclassified | place... | reverse complement strand
CAGCGCGACGCCGGCCGCCAGCGCCGGTCGGGCCATCGGCAAGGCCACCTCCAGCACGCGGCGTCGCAGCGGTGCGCCCAGCAACCTGGCGGCTTCCATCATCGGGGCCGCCTGCTCGGCCAGCGCAGTGCGGGCCAGCAAATAGACGTACGGGTACAGGCAGGCAATGAACAGCATCACCGCGCCGCCCAGGCTGCGCACGTCCGGCCACAGCGCCCCCTTCGCACCAGTGAGCGCACGCAACCCGATCTGTAGCGGACCGCTGTATTGCAGCGCATCGGTGTAGGCATAGGCGAGCACGTAAGCCGGCATTGCCAGCGGCAGCAACAGCGCCCATTCGAAGAAGCGGCGGCCACGGAATTCGAACAAGGTCACCGCAGCGGCGGTGGCGCCGCCAACGATTGCCACGCCCAGCGCCACGGCCAGCACCAGCGCCAGCGATTGCTGAGCGTAGCTCGGCAGCACCGTCTCGAACTGCTGCTGCAGCACCGCCATCGACTGGGCATCGACGGCCACCCAGGCCCCCAGCACACCCAACACGGGCAGCGCCAGCAGCAGCGCCAGCCCGATCAGCAATCCCCTCATGCCACGCCCCCGCAGATGGAGGCGCGCGGGATTGACGTGGAGCAAATACGAACGATGCTCATTTTCATTGCGCCGGTATCATAAGGGCCATGTTTTTGCAATTGGATCGGGTCAGCGTGGCCTATGGCCGCAACGGCCACGGCAAGGCCGCGGTCGAGGCGGCATCGCTCTCGCTGAGCCGGGGCCAGATCGGCGTGCTGATCGGTCCGTCCGGCTGCGGCAAAACCTCGTTGCTGCGCGCCGTGGCCGGGCTGGAGCACCTGGCAGGCGGCGCCGTCCGGCTCGACGGCCAACTGCTCAGCGACCATGCCACCGGCACCCATGTGGCGCCAGAGGATCGCGGCATCGGCATGGTTTTCCAGGACTACGCCCTCTTCCCGCACCTGAGCGTGGCCGACAACATCGGCTTTGGCTTGGCCCATTTGCCACGCGCCGAGCGCGACGCCCGGGTGACCGAGATGCTGGATCTCGTCGGCCTGGGTCACGCGGCCAAGCGGGCGCCGCACCAGCTGTCAGGTGGCCAGCAGCAGCGCATTGCTCTGGCCCGTGCGCTGGCCCGGCGGCCCCGGCTGCTGCTGCTGGACGAGCCGTTTTCCAGCCTGGACGTCGACCTGCGCGAGCGCTTAGCGCATGACGTGCGTGCGATCCTGAAGCAAATCGATGCAACCGCGCTGTTCGTCACCCACGATCAGTTGGAAGCATTTGCGATCGGCGACCTGATCGGCGTGATGCAGCGGGGCCGGCTCGAGCAGTGGGACGACGCCTACGCGCTGTACCACCGGCCGGCCACCCGCTTCGTCGCTGGCTTCATTGGCCATGGTGTCTTCACGCCGGGCCAGATCGTCTCGCTGCCCGAGGGCCCGCGTGTGCGCACCCCGTTGGGCGACTTGGATGACGTCGATGAGTGCCTGCTGCCCGAGGCCTACCCCGGCGGTGAATGCGACGTGCTGCTGCGTGCAGACGACATCGTCCACGACGACGACGCCCCGGTGAAAGCGCGGATCGAGCGCAAGGCTTTCCGAGGCTCGGAATTTCTTTACACGCTGCGGCTGGCCAGTGGCGAGCAGGTGCTGGCGCATGTGCCTTCGCACCACGACCATCAATTGGGCGAGTGGATCGGCATCCGACCACAGGTCGACCACGTGGTCACGTTTCCCCGAGAAACCTAGCCTTTTCGCCCCTTTTTCAACGATCACGCGACGGGGTTTTCCCACCCCAAGAAACGTGTCGATTTGTGAGTACCCGCTCACGACTTTTGCCACGCCATTCAAGCAACTTTTCGGTTTTGTAGGGAACTCAGCCAAAGGTTGCAGACCTATACTTGGCTGGCTGCGTACGCGAGCGTTTCAAAGCGAGACAAGATGGGTGCAAAACTGAAAGTAGCGGGTCTTCTGACCCTCGGTGCCGTAGCAGGCGCATTGACGACGATGCAGCTCACAGCCATCGCGCGAAATACCTATTCGCCGATCCCGCTGGAGGAGATGCAGCAGTTGGCACGCGCCTTCGACATCCTGAAAAGCGACTATGTCGAACCGGTCGACGAGAAAAAGCTGATCAACGACGCGTTGTCCGGCATGGTGTCGGGGCTCGACCCGCACTCGCAGTTCTTCGACAAGAAGAGCTTCAAAGAATTCCGCGAATCGACAACCGGCAAGTTCGTCGGCGTCGGCATTGAAATCGGCATGGAAGACGGCGTCGTCAAGGTCGTCTCCCCGATCGAAGGCTCACCCGCCTTCCGCGCCGGCATCAAGTCGGGCGACCTGATCACCAAGATCGACGACACGCCCGTCAAGGGCCTGGGCATGGAACAGGCCGTCAAACGCATGCGCGGCGACCCGAACACCAAGGTCATGCTGACGGTGTTCCGCAAGACCGAGAACCGCAGCTTCCCCGTCACGATCATGCGTGAAGAGATCCGCGTGCAAAGCGTGCGGGCCAAGATGATCGAGCCGGGCTACGCTTGGCTGCGCGTGACCCAGTTCCAGGAACGCACGATCGAAGACTTCAGCCGCAAGCTGGAAGAGCTCTACAAGCAAGACCCGAACATCAAGGGCCTGGTGCTCGACCTGCGCAACGACCCGGGTGGCCTGCTCGAAGGTGCGGTGGCGCTGTCAGCCGCTTTCCTGCCGAACGACGCGGTCGTCGTCAGCACCAACGGCCAGATCGCAGACTCCAAGTTCATCTACCACGCGTCGCCCGACAACTACATGCGCCGCGGCGGTGTCGACCCGCTGAAAAAGCTACCGGCCGCGATCAAGAATGTGCCGATGGTGGTGCTGGTCAACGAAGGCTCGGCCTCGGCGAGCGAGATCGTCGCGGGTGCGCTGCAAGACCACCACCGCGCGGTCGTGATGGGCGCGCAGACCTTCGGCAAGGGCTCGGTGCAGACCATTCGCCCGCTGTCGGCCGACACCGCGCTGAAGATCACCACGGCCCGCTACTACACGCCGAGCGGCCGCTCGATCCAGGCCAAGGGCATCGTGCCGGACGTCTGGCTCGACGAAACCGCCGAAGGCAATGTCTTCGCCGCGCTGCGCATGCGCGAAGCCGACCTGGAAAAGCACCTGGTCAACGGCGAAGAAAAGAACGAGGCGCGCGAAAAGGCGCGCGAAGAAGCCCGCAAGAAGCTGGAAGAACAGGCCGAGAAAATCAAGGACGGCACCATCAAGCCGTTGCCTGAGTTCGGCAGTGGCGAAGACTTCCAGCTGAGCCAGGCGATGAACCGGCTGAAGAACCACCCGGTGATGGTCAGCAAGACCATGGCCGAGCGCCCGCTGGACACCGACACCGAGCACTGATCCGCTTGCGCGTGCCGACACGGCACGCCATTACACCAACGCCGCCGGCCTGCAAGGGCTTGCGGCGTTTGTTTTTGAGTGCCCCCAGCAACCGACCGCCCGCCCCTCAGGGGGCAAGGTCTCGGCAACGGCCCGTATCCTTGAGCCATGACCGACGACGACCTGCTGCGCTACTCGCGCCACATCCTGCTCGACGAGATCGGTATCGAGGGCCAGGCCCGGCTGCAGGCCGGCCGCGCACTCGTCATCGGCGCCGGTGGCCTGGGCTCGCCGGTGGCGCTGTACCTGGGCACCGCGGGCGTCGGCCACATCACGCTGGTCGACCACGACCAGGTCGATCTGACCAACCTGCAGCGCCAGATTGCCCACAACATGGCGCGTGTCGGCGTACCCAAAGCCGAATCGGCCCGCACGGCGATGCTGGCGATCAACCCGACGCTGGACATCCGCACCATCTGCCAACGCGCCGACGCAGCCTTGCTGGACACGCTGGTGGCCGAGGCCGACGTGGTGCTTGACTGCAGCGACAACTTCGCCACCCGCCACGCGGTGAACGCCGCTTGCGTCGCCCACGCCAAGCCGCTGGTGGCCGGCGCAGCGATCGGCTTCGACGGCCAGATCTCCGTCTACGACACGCGCCAGACTGGCGCCCCCTGCTACGCCTGCCTGTTCCCGCCCGATGCCACGACCGAAGAGGCACGCTGCGCGCTGATGGGGGTGTTCGCGCCGCTGGTCGGCATCATCGGCACGATGCAGGCGGCCGAAGCGCTGAAGCTGCTTGCCGGCGTCGGCGAATCACTCGCCGGCCGCCTGTTGATGCTGGACGCACGAAGCATGCGCTGGGACGAAATCCGCCTCGCACAACAAACCGATTGCGCGGTCTGCGGCCCCGCCTGCGCACAACGACGCGGCGGCGCCTGAAGCCGGTGCGTGGGGGCGCCCCGGCGCGGTGCAGCGGGAGTAAGCTCCCTCCCCCTCCCGCAATTTCCACCGCTTGATGGACAAGCCCATCGACCTGACCGCCCGCAACTTCCCGAGTGCCGAAGAAGAGGCGCAATCCCTGTCGGCGCCGCCGCGCTACGACGGGCCCGAGAGCGCTTACCGGCTGGCCTTCACCGACACCGACTTCTTGGTCCGCCCCGAGTTGCGGCCCGTGCGCATGCAGCTGGAGTTGTTGAAACCCGAGCTGGTGCAACAAGAGCAAGGCATTCGCAGCACGGTGGTGATCTTCGGCAGCGCTCGCATCCCGCCGCGCGATGTGGCCGAACACCGGCTGGCCGACGCCAACGCCGTCGGCGATGCCGCCGCCATCCGCCGCGCCGAAACGCAGCTGGCCATGAGCCGCTTCTACGAGGAGGCGCGCCGCTTCGCGACGTTGGTGACCGAGCGCTCACGCCGCCTGGCCCGACCGATCTACGTCTGCACCGGCGGCGGGCCCGGCATCATGGAGGCAGGCAACCGCGGCGCGCACGAAATCGGCGGCAAGAGCATTGGCCTGAACATCGTGCTGCCGCACGAGCAGGCACCGAACCCGTACATCACGCCGGAGCTGTGCTTCCAGTTCCACTATTTCGCGCTGCGCAAGATGCACTTCCTGATGCGCTCGGTCGCACTGGTGTGCTTCCCGGGCGGCTTCGGCACGCTGGACGAGTTGTTCGAGGCGATGACGCTGATGCAGACCGGCAAGTGCCGGCGCCGGCCCATCCTGATGTTCGGGCGCGAGTTCTGGACGCGACTGATCGACTTCGATTACCTGATCGAGACCGGCATGATCAGCGCGGGCGATGAAAAGCTGTTCCGCTTCGTCGAGACGGCCGACGAGGCCTGGGAGGTGCTGGCGCAAGACTACGGGCTGGACGCCGGTGAAGACGGGAACGGTGACTACACGGGCGGCATCTAACCACCCTAGCCGCCGAAAATCCGGCCGGCAGGTCCATCGGACGCATACTTCTCCGCCAGGAACACCGGACAATACGCCCCCATGCTGAAAAAAGTCTCACTCATCGGCGCGCCGACCGACATCGGCGCCGGGGCGCGTGGCGCCAGCATGGGCCCCGAAGCCATGCGCGTCGCCAACATCGGCCCCATCCTCGAGGGCCACGGCCTGGAAGTGCTGGACCGCGGCAACCTGATCGGCCCGTCCAACCCCTGGCTGCCGCCGACAGAAGGCTATCGCCACCTGTCTGAGGTGGTGATCTGGAATCGCCTGGTGCACGACGCCGTGCACGCCGAACTGGCCGACGGGCGCCTGCCCATCCTGCTGGGCGGCGACCACTGTTTGGGCCTGGGGTCGATCAGCGCGGTGGCCCGTCACTGCCGCGAAGCCGGCAAGAAACTTCGCGTCCTCTGGCTGGACGCGCACGCCGACTTCAACACCAGCCAACTCACGCCCAGCGGCAACATCCACGGCATGCCGGTCGCCTGCCTGTGCGGCCACGGCCCCAAAGAGCTCATCGAGATCGGCGGCCAGGTGCCGGCGATCAACCCAAAGTGGATCCGCCAGATCGGCATCCGCTCGGTCGACCCGGGTGAGAAGCGCCTGGTGCACGAGGTGGGCCTGGAGGTCTACGACATGCGCTACATCGACGAGATGGGCATGCGCCACACGATGGAGCTGGCGTTGGCGACGATGGACGTCAACACCCACCTGCACGTCAGCTTCGATGTCGACTTCCTCGACCCGGACATCGCGCCCGGCGTCGGCACCACCATCCCTGGTGGCCCGACCTACCGCGAAGCCCAGCTGTGCATGGAAATGATTGCCGACACCGGCCGCCTGGCCAGCCTGGACGTGATGGAGCTGAACCCGGCGCTGGACGTGCGCAACAAGACCGCCGAGATCGCGGTCGACCTGATCGAGAGCCTGTTCGGCAAGAGCACGCTGATGCGCAAGTGATCTGGCGCGGCCGGGATCGCCGCGCGCACCAGATCGGGGAGCCGGCGCCCTGCCGCCAGCCCCCCCGCCACTCGGCCCGCGGGTAAGCCCGCAGGCCGCCCCTTCAAAGGTAACACCTGCTCACCACTGACAACGGTGCAGCAGGAATGCGCGTTGCCCCTGCTGGTGAGAATGTCTTCTGCTCCTCATTTTTGGCTGCCATGCGCTCCTACCTTTCCGTTCTTGTCCTGTCGATGCTCGGTCTTCTGGCGTCTTGCGGCGGCGGAGGCCAGAGCAGTCAGGTGTTTGAGCTGTTCCAGGGCGCGGTCTACCAGGCCACCGAGCTGCATCAATATGGCGAAGTCACGTACTCGCACCGCCCCAACCGGAACGGCGAGCAGTACACGTCGGATGCCCGCAAGAGCCAGGAGCTGGGTACCGGCCAGCTGACCCTGCTGATGGACGTGTGGGTACCGCCAAATGCCACCTCCACGACACCAATGCCGCTGGTGATCTTTGTTCACGGCGGCGGCTACACCCAGGGAGGCAAAGACGACGAGGTCGACAAAGCAACCGGCTATGCGCGCGCCGGCTTCGTCACCGCGTCGATCAACTACCGCTTGACCCCCGACAACACCGACAGCGCCGAGCTGCGCACGATGGCGATCGTGCAGGCCTCCGACGACCTGCTGAACGCAGTGCGCTTCCTGAAGGTCAACGCCGGCACTTATCACATTGACACCTCGCGCATCGCGATCGTCGGCAGCTCGGCCGGCGGCGGCCTGGCGCTGGTCGCCGCGATCGAGGGTGACCCCGACGTGCTCGCCGGCACCTCATCCGACTACCCCGGCATTTCCTCTCACATAGCTGCTTCTGTGTCCACCGGCGCCACCCTGATCGACGACCAGTTCGATTCCGATCCGTTGCTGCACTACGATCGCAACGATGCGCCGGTGCTGCTGTTCCACACGACACCGCAAGACCAGACGACCGGCGCGACCTGGGACGGCAATGTGGTGCCGACCAAGCAGCGCATCGACGCATCCGGCAACAGCTGCACCACGATCCCGACCCCGGACGCGCCGCACACCGTGCCATTGGGCATCGACAGCAAATGGTGGCCGACCGTCCGCGACTTCCTCTGGGACCAGCTGAGCCTGTCCGTCATCTGAGCAACCTGCGCCGGCTCTTGCGGCGCGCGGCCGGCTGGCTCGCCGGCGGCCTGATCGGCCTGGCCGTACTGCCCACGCCCGCGGCAACCTTGCGGGTGGCGACGGCCTTCGACCCGCAGTCGATGGACCCGCACGCTCTGGCGTTGCTGTACCACGCGCGGGTCGTCTACCAGATCTACGAGTCGCTGGTCAGTCGCGACGCGAACATGAAGCTCGAGCCGGCGCTCGCGCTGAGTTGGAGCCAGCCCAACCCGACCACCTGGCGCTTCAAGCTGCGCCCCGGCGTCAAGTTCCACGACGGCACCCCTTTCACCGCCGACGACGTGGTGTTCTCGGTCGAACGCGCACTGGCCCCGCCGTCACAGCGCGGCTTCCAGCTGCAGGGCGTCACCGGCGCCCGGGCGGTTGACCCGCTCACGGTCGAGCTGCTGCTGTCAGCGCCCGACGCGGTGCTGCCCGAAAAGCTGCAGTACTGGTGCATCATGAGCCGGGCCTGGGCGCAGAAACACGGCGTCGAAAAGGCACAGGACTTCAACGGCAAGCAAGAGACCTTTGCGGTACGCAACGCCAACGGCACCGGGCCCTTCCAACTCGACCGCTACGAGCCGGACGTCAAGGTGGTGCTGAAAGCCAACCCGCAGTGGTGGGGCCGCGGTGACAAGCGCAATGGCAACCTCGACGAGGTCAGCTTCTTGCCGATCCGCTCCGACGCAACGCGCCTGGCTGCATTGGCCTCGGGTGAGATCGACCTCGTGCTCGACCCGCCGTTCCAGGACATCGACCGCCTGAAGAGCGATGACCGCCTGAAGCTCACGCAGACGGTGGACATCGGCCAGCAGTACCTGACCTTCGACCAGGCCAGCGACGAGTTGGAAGGCAGCGATGTGAAGGGCCGCAACCCCTTCAAGGACCTGCGCGTCAGGCGCGCGGTCTACCAGGCGCTGAACGTGGACCTGATCGTCGCCAAGGTGCTGCGCGGCCAGGGCAAGCCGACGGGCGCTTTCCTGTCGCCGCTGCTCGACGGTTCGCCGCCCGAGCTGGATCAGCGCCTGCCCTACGACCCTGCAAAAGCACGAGCGCTGCTGGCCGAAGCCGGCTACCCGAACGGCTTCTCGGTCACGCTCGACTGCGTGAACATCGCCTACCGCGAAAACGCCTGCATGGCTGCTACGGCGATGCTGACGCAGGTCGGCATCCGCGCGACGCTGCACTCATCGCCCACCAACCAGTTCTTCCCCAAGCTGAGCCAACCCAGCACCAGCTTCATCGAATTCGGCTTCACGCCGCAGCCCGATGCTTGGTCGACGCTGAACGCGCTGTTCCACAGCAAGGGCGCCGGCATGGGTACCGGCACCTTCAACGCCGGCCGCTACAGCAACCCCAAGCTCGACACGCTGATCGACAACATCCGCACCGAGCCCGACCTCACCCGCCGCCGCGCCCAGATCGGCGTGGCGCTGCGACTGATTGGCGATGACCTGCCCTTCGTCCCGCTCTACCGCCGCACCTTGACCTGGGCCATGGCGAAGAAGGTCAACCTGGTGCAGTGGAACAACGACACGGTGGAGTTGCGCTGGGTCAGTGTGAACTAGCGGGTGCCGTTCAGCGTCCGCCGGTGGCCGTGGCCAGCACCGCACCACCGCTGCCGACGATCCAGCCGGTGTGGGCGTCGAGGAAGAAGGCGCTGCGCAGTGAGCGGCTGAAACCGCTCGACTCTGCAGCCCAGGTCTTCCCTCCGTCCACGGTGGCCTGCACAGTGCCCTCTTCACCGACGATCCAGCCGTGCAGCGGGTCGACGAACGTAACGTCGACCAATCGTTGACGGCTGGGCACCGGCACGGCGCTCCAGGTGAGTCCGGCGTCAGTCGACGTGATGGCCGTCCCCTCATCGCCAACCGCCCAGCCGGTGGTTGCATCGACGAACGTGACCCGGTTCAGCGCTTGGTAAACGCCCGTCGGACGCGGGCTCCATGTCGCGCCGCCATCTTCGGTGCGTTGAACAGTTCCCGAGTCGCCAACGATGAACCCGGTCTCGCCATTCAGGAAGCGGATGTCGTTGGCGCTCCAGAACCGCTGCTCCTGGTTCTGCCAGGTGTTGCCGCCATCAATCGAGCAGAACAGAACGCCCTCATCGGAGACCGCCCAGCCCTTGTTTGCATCGGCGAAGTGGAAGGCGCGTACGCGGGTCAAGTTGCCATTGACCACGGGTGTCCACCAGCTCGCGCCACCATCGGTGGTCTTGCTGACGCCCCACGGGCCGGACATCCAGCCAACCGAACGAGAAACGAACTGCAGTCTGTTGCCGCCGTAGGACTCGGAGCCCGACAGCTTCTGGGCCGTCCAGTCGCGGCCGCCATTGGTCGTGTTGAGCAGCAGCCCGCTCTCGCCGACGGCCACGCCTTCCTGGGCGTTGAAGAACCAGACAGCGTTCAGCGCGTTATCGCCCTCCTCGGCACGGCCGCCGAACACCTGGACCCACGTCACTCCGCTGTCGCGTGACCGGTAGACCCGCTCACCATACTGAAGCCACCAGCCGCCGGCGTTCAGGCGCAGCTTGTCTGCGCTGACGAGTTCCTGCTCGACGCGCAGCCAGACCCAGCTGCTGCCGGCGTTCGTGGTCAGGTAGAAGCCGTTGTCACGCTGGAACCAGAGCGTCTGCGCATCCTGAGCAACGATAGGCATCCACGACTGCACGGCGTCCACGCCAGCCGGCAGCGAGACGTTGCTCCAGGTACTGCCGATGTCAGTGCTGCGGTAAAGCGCACCGTAATCCACAGCCCATGCCGTGGTGCGATCGACCAGCTTGAGATAGCTCACTTCGTCTGTCGGCAACCCTGCAGCGTTGATCACTCGCCAGGAGTCGCCGCTGTCGAGCGTGCGGTACATCTGGCGCGTCGATGAAGGCCAGTCATAGGCGAGCAAAAGCCCCCGCTGCTCGTCGCCCATCGTGAAGCGCGCCACGTAGCGATCGGTACCGTCATCCCCGAAGGAGACGATCGGCTCGTCGGCCCCCAGGTTCGTGGCCTTTCTCACCCGGAACGATTCGTGCGCCCAGAGCGTTCCGCCCGGGCTGACCCATTGGGGATTGTTCAGCTTCGGGCTCAACCATGTCGCGCCACCATCCGCTGTGGTGTGGGTGTTGTAGTAGCCCGGCGTGACGACCGCTTTCAGTTCGTCCAGGACCACCAGGCCAGGGTCCTGGGGCTGACTGGGGTAGTTGCTCGTCGGCGCCTGCCTCACCCAGTTCGCGCCGGCATCTGTCGTCCGCAGGACTGTCCCATCGTCCCCGGCAATCCAGCCGGTGCTCGCATTGGCGAACCGGACGTGCGTTAGGCGCGCGGTCACACGGGACGACTGAAGTGCCCACGTCGATCCGCCATCGGTGGTCTTCAGGATCTGGCCGGCATCCCCGACTGCCCATCCGGTCTTCGCGTCGACGAACGTGATGTCCTCAATGGCATTGCCAGACGGCAAGGGCCGCTGCCAACACCAACCTTGGGCCTCACCGCCGCTGCACAGCCGGTCTTTCACCATCGCGAAGTGACCGATGGTGATCTTGAAGGTGGCACTCTTCTCAGCGCCCTCTTCATTGCTCACCGTGAGCTTGACCTCGTAGTCGCCGGCTGCGGCGAACTGATGGCTGGTCGATGCCTCATTGCTGGAAGCGCCGTCGCCGAAGTCCCAGCGAAAGCCCAAGCCTCCCGTTGGATTCGCAACGTCGCTGCTGAACTGCACCGGCGCCTCGGTGTCTGCCGTCGCAGCGCCGCTGATGCTGACCGTTTCGGGCAATGGCGTGGTTGTCTCACCTCCGCCTCCACCGCCATCGCAGGCACTCAACAAGAAACAAAGGCTGAACAGCCCCGCCACGCAGGCTCGGTACGCACGCATCCCCCACTCCCTCAAATTCTTTGGTATCGAAACACCAAATGATACAAGTGCCGCCATGGGCGGCTACGGTGGCTAGCGTGACGAAACTGGCGCCGCGGATTCACACGGCCCGTGGTGCTGGCGAAAGTCACGCGGCCGGATCGCGCCCAGCGTGGCATGCAAGCCGCGCCGCGCACGGCGAGCGTTCATCTCTTCGCTGGCGTAGGGGCCAGGGTCGTTGTGGAAGAGGTCGTTCCAGGCATGACCGTCTTGCACCAGGCGGGAACCGATGTCGTGGTGGGCGACTGAGACGCGGGCCAATGTGCGGCCCCAGCTGTCGCGGCCTAGTTGTTCGACCTGCAGGTCTTGTTCGTTGACCAATTCGGAGAGCGCATCACGCGCAGCCACGCCACCGGCCTGGCAGATCTCGGGCGCGTCGAGGCCTTGCAGGCGCAGCTTGATCGGTCGGCCGCCGGCCGCCGGGCGCACCCACAGCGTGTCGCCATCACTGACATGCGTGGCGCGGCCGGTCATCGCTGCCAACGGCGTGCAAGCCAAGGCCGCGAGCAACCAAATGGCGGCCCGGTGTTTCATGTGAACGGTCATGCGACGGCGAAGAAGATGCGGTAGATCGCCCACCCTGCGAGCCCCAGCAGCGTGAGCCAGAACAACGCAATCAACAGCGCGCCCCACCACAGGTTCGGCAGTCGTTCAGCGTGGACCTCGGCCTCTCGCATGCAGCCTTGCCACAGCGGGGCCGGCACCAGTTTGACGACCAGCGCGACGCCGAGCGGGATCAACACGATGTCGTCGAGCTGGCCGAGGATGGGAATGAAGTCCGGGATCAGGTCGATCGGGCTCAGCGCGTAGGCCAGCACACCCCACGCGATCATCTTCGCGCCGCGTGGCGTGTCGCGGTGGCGGGCCAGCTTCCACAGCGCGATCAGGTAGGTGGCCAGGCGGGTCGTGGGTGCCACGCGCCAGGCTTTGCCAAAGAGGCTCATGGAATGAATCGAAGGCCACTCATGATGACGATGGCGGCGGATTGTAGGCAGGACCCTTCGGCGCAGCACGGGCACCACGTGGCCTGGGTGGCGCTGCCGGCGGCGCATCGAGGCGGTGCTCGGCCTCAGCCAGCAGGCGCGCCAGCCGATCCTTCATCTTCTCGTTGCTCAGGCGTTCGCGAAACCGCTCGACCATCAACGGCAGCGAGAACGGGCTCGGCGCCCGCAGCTCGGCCCACAGCAAGCGCCGTGCGGACAAGCCCTGCAGCACCTCGCGCAGGCGACCCAGCTCAAGCTCCTGCGACAACGCTTCTTGCTCCGCCTGGCCGAGCAGGCGGTTGCCGGCGTCGTACTTGCGAAACACCTCGTAGAACAGCGAGGACGAAGCCTGCAGTTGGCGCGCGCCCTTGTTGGCGCCCGGGTAGCCGGTGAACACCAACCCGGCGACACGGGCGATCTCGCGAAAGCGCCGCTGCGCCAACTCGCGCGCGTTCAGGCTGGCGAGCACGTCGTCGAGCAGATGGTCGGTCGTGAAGGCCTGGTCGGCTTCCAGCGCCTCGGTGCTGATCGGCTTGGCGCCGAGCAGCTCGAAGCCGAGGTCGTTGAAGGCCAGCGAATAGGTGTTGGGATCGTCGCGCGCCAGCCGCCAGGCCAGCAGGCCCGCCAGGCCAAGGTGCACATGCCGGCCGGCGAAGGGGTAGACGAAGAGGTGGTGGCCTTCACGCGAGCGGTAACGCTCGACCAGCAGCGTGCCCGGTTCGGGCAGGCGCGACAGCCGTTGTTGCGCGTCCAGCATCGGGCCGGCCGCGCGCAACTCTGGGCTGTCCAGCACCAGGCTGCCGCCGGGGCCTGAGCCAGCGCGTTCCAGCACGGTGCGCACAGCATCGGACATTTCGGTCGAAAACGCCATGCGCGCGCCGTTCCACACCACCACGCGGCCCTTGGGCTTGGTCGCGGTGCGCACGAAAGCCGTCATCTCTTTGGTTCGGACGTATTCGAGCACGCGGCCGGCGAAAACGAAACAATCACCAGCCGACAGGCGAGCAATGAAGCTCTCTTCAATCGTGCCCAGCGTGCCGCCGCTGACCCACGCGACTTTCATCGCGCTGTCGCCGACGATGGTGCCAACTTGCAGCTTGTGACGCTGAGCGATGCCCCGGTCGGGCACCCGGTACTTCCCTTCCTCTTCGACCCACTGCACGCGGTGGTACTCGGGGTAGGCGTGCAGGCTGACGCCACCACGTTCGACGAAGGCCAGGGCCCAGTCGAACTCTTCGCGAGTCAGATCGCGGTAGGCACGCGCCTGGCGCACTTCGTCGAATAAAGCGTCGGCGGTGAAACCACCGCCCAACGCCACGGTGACCAGGTGCTGCACCAGCACGTCCAGCGGCTTGTCGGGCGAGTGCCGTTGTTCGACTCGGCCGGCGAACGCGGCTTCGCGTGCCGCGACAGCTTCGACGAGCTCCAGCGTGTTGGTCGGCACCACCGTCACGCGGCTCGGTCGGCCCGGTGCATGGCCAGAGCGGCCCGCGCGCTGCAGCAACCGCGCCACACCCTTGGCCGAGCCGATCTGCAGCACGCGCTCGACCGGCAGAAAGTCCACACCCAGATCCAGCGACGAGGTCGCCACCACCGCCTTCAGCGTGCCAGCTTTCAGACCAGCCTCGACCCACTCGCGCACCGCCTTGTCGAGCGAGCCGTGGTGCAGCGCGATCGAGCCGGCCCAGTCCGGCCGCGCTTCCAGCAGCAGCTGGTACCAGATCTCGGCCTGCGAACGCACGTTGGTGAAGATCAGCGTCGTGCCGGGGCTGTTCTCGATTTCGCGCACCACCGCCGGTTGCATCTGCGCACCCAAGTGGCCGCCCCAGGTGAAGCGGCCGGGCTCGTCGGGCAACAGTGTGTCGATCACCAGCGTCTTGTCGATGCGGCCCTGCACCAGCCGGCCACCGTCGTGGCCCAGCAGCGTGGCCATCGCGTCGCCCAGGTTGCCCAGCGTGGCCGACAGGCCCCACACCACCAAGCCCGGGTTCCAGCGTGCCAATCGCGCCAGCGCCAGCTGCACCTGCACGCCACGCTTGCTGCCGATCAGTTCGTGCCATTCGTCGACGATCACCGTGCGCACCTGGCTCAGCTCGGCTTCCGCGTTCGCACGCGTCAGCATCAGGCTCAACGACTCAGGCGTGGTCACCAGCACCGTTGGCCAGCGCTTGTCTTGCTTGGCACGCTCGGCGGACGGCGTGTCGCCGCTGCGCAGGCCCAGCGTCGCGCGCGGCCGCAGGTCGGCCAGCGGGGCTCGCAGCGCGCGCAGCGTGTCTGCCGCCAAAGCCCGCATCGGCGTGATCCACAGCACCGACAAGGGCGGCACCGCCGAGGCCTTGGTCTTGGCAATGCGGGCGATCGCGCCGAAGCCCACCGCGTAGGTCTTGCCAGCACCGGTGGTGGCGTGCAACAGCCCGCTCTCGCCGCGGCTCATCGCTGCCCAGACCTCGCGCTGAAACGCAAACGGCTGCCAGCCTCGGCCGGCGAACCAAGCCTTGGCGGCAGCAATGTCAGCCATCGAGCGGCACGGCGCTGACGATCCAGCCTTCCAGCGTGTCGAGCGCGGCCGGCAAGCCCCAGCCCGGTTGCCCGCTGGCCCAACCGGCCTGCAGCATGCACAGCACCGCATCGAGCCGGTCGCCACTCGCATCGGCCACCAGTGCATCGCGCTGCGCGTGGCTCAGCCTCAACCTCAAGCCCAGGCGCGTGCGACCTTGCTCCAGCGCATCGACGATGTCCTTGCGGGTGATCAGCCGCTCGGGTGTCTGCTTGGCCTTGTCGTCGCTCTTGTACGAGCGCGTGCCGATGAGTTCACGTGCCAGCAGGCCGGGGTAAGCCTCCAGCGCGACCCGGTCAGCGTCACCCTCATGCAGACCTGGCAGATGCACGCCGGCCTCGATGAGCCGGGGCACCCCGGCATGCAGCATGAAGGCCACCGGTGGGTTGACCCACTTCATGCTCGGTGACGAGCCCGCCGGGCCGTCGCAGGCGCGGTGCGCGAACTTGCCACCAGCTGGCCGCGCAGCACAGAAAGCAGCGAAGGTCTCGCGGATCTCGTCGCGGCTCAACCCCGCATAGTGCTGCATCAAGCCGTGCCAGTCTTGCGGCCAGCCGAGGTGTTCGACCAGCTCGCGCGGCAGGCCGAACGGCAGGTCGAAACCGCCGACCCAGGGCCCCGGCGTGCGCAGCAAGGCCTCGAAGGCCTCGAAGCTGGCCAGCGTCTCGACAGCCTCCAGCTTCAGCACCGCGCCCGAGCGCCAGCCCCAGGCCGCGACGATGGGCTTGGTCGCACGCGGTGCGCTGGAAAAATCCACGCCGAGCAGCCGAGGCTCGGCGGGGGCGTCGGCGGCGCGAGGTGGTGTCGACATGGTTGCGGTCGATTCTCGCTGCGGCCCAGACCACCCGCGCGACCAGGGCCATCACGGCCGTTAACAACTGGCCTGCGGGCAGCGACCGAAAATGGCGCCATGCCCGCTCGCCGAAAGCTCGTTCTCGCCCTGATCGCCCTGCTGCTGTTCGCTGCCGTCGCAGCGGCCTACCACGTGGCCCTGCAACGCCTGCAAGGCGCACTGCTGCAAGCTCTCGGGCCGCGCGCCAGCGTCGGCGCCATCGAGCTCGGCTGGTCCGGGCTGACGGTGCGTGACCTGCACATCAGCGCCGGCCCCGGCTGGCCGACGAACGAAGAGCTGCACGCCGGCCGCGTGCGCGTGAGGCCCGACTTGGCCAGTGCCTTCGGGGGCTGGCGCGTGCAACGGATCGAGATCGACGACGCCCGGATCGTGCTGCTGCGCGGCCGCGACAGTCGCCTGAGCGTGTTGCCCTCTGTACTGGGCGATGCGCGCAAGCCGGCGCCTGCCCCCGCCCCAGCGGCGAGCGCCGCCCCGCCCACCCGCGTGCTGATCGACCACCTGGTGCTGAACCAGGTGCAGGTCGACCTGTACGACGCCAGCCTGCCGGGCCAGCGCGCGCCGCACCGCGTGCAACTGGCCGACCTGAACGCCCAGCTCGACCATCTCGCCGCCCCGACTTTCGACGAACCGATGGCGATCACACTGCAAGCCTTGTTCAAAGGGCCGACGCAAGACGGCAAGCTGCAGATCGATGGCGAGCTGACACCGGCCACGCGCGAAGCCGACCTGAAGATCCGCCTCAACGGCGCTGACCTGCTGGCGCTGCAACCCTATCTGCTGAAGGCGGTCGATGGCGGCATCAAGCACGGTCTGCTGGACCTGACGCTGGACGCACGCGTGCACCACCAGCAACTGCGCGCACCCGGCGAGGTGGTGCTGACCGGCCTGCAACTGGCCAGCGGCCCCGGCGTGATGGACCGCTTTGCCGGCATGTCGCGCCAGGCCGTGCTGTCGGGGCTGGAGCGCAAAGGCCGCATCGAGATGAAGTTCACGCTCGAGGGCCGGCTGGACGACCCGTCGTTCTCGGTCAACGACAGCCTGGCCAAACGATTCGCAAGCGGGCTGGCCGAATCACTCGGCGTCAGCGTGTCGGGCGTCGTCGAAGGCGTCGGCGACATGGTGAAGGGGCTGTTCGGGCGGTAGCGCCTCCGCGCGAGCCCCCACGCGGCGGCATCCTCCAGTAGAGTTTCATCGGCCCCGCTCATGAAACGCGAAGATGCCCCCGCGCCCCACCTGCTGCCGCCGCGCGAGCAGGTCGAGACGGCTTTGGCCGACATCGAGCGCAGTGCGGCATTTCGCAGCTCGGCGCGGCACCGCGCGCTGCTGCACCACCTGGTCGCCGGGCTCTACGATTCATCCGCCGCGCCGCTGAAAGAAGCGGTGATCGCGGTTGAAGTCTTCGGGCGCCCCGCCGCCAGCTTCGATCCCAAGCAGGATTCGATCGTGCGCGTCGAGGCGCGTCGCCTGCGTTCGCGTCTGGCGGCCTATTACCGCGCCGAAGGCAGCGAGGCGACGTTGCGCATCGAGTTGCCGGTGGGCAGCTACCTGCCGGTGATCGCCGCGCACGATGGTGTGGCCCAGGTGCCCGGGCTGACGCGGCATGCGCGTGACCTGGTGGAGCGCGGCGAACACTTCCTGCGCCAGGCCTTGTCGAAGGCCACGCTGGAGCAGGCGCGCGAGCGCTTCGAGCAAGCGTTACGCGAATCGCCCGAACATGCGCCGGCCTGGGTAGGCCTGGGCCGCGCGTGGCTGAACCTCGCTACCGGCTGGTACCGCGAGCCAGCAGCGGCATCGGCCGAAGCGGCGAAAGCGCTGCGCCAGGCGCTTCAGCACGATCCGACGCATGCGGTGGCCCACGTGCTGCTGGGCGCGATCCAGCACCAGTTCGAGCACGACTGGGCCGAGGCGCGGCGCAGCTTCCGGCGCGCGCTGGCGCTGGCGCCCGAGCTGGCATTCGTGCATTCGGCCTACGGTTGCCACCTGGTGATCCACGGCGCGTTCGACGAGGCCGAGCGCGAACTCAAGCGCGCGCGTCAGCTCGACCCGCACTACATCAACACCCGCCAGCACATGATCAACCTGCGCATCGCGCAGGGCCGCTGGGGTGATGCCGAAGCCGAGGCCGAGGCGATGGCCGACATTGCACCGGCCACGATGGCCATCGCCGGCATCCGCGGCACGATCGCGATGTGCCGCGGCGATGCGGCTGCCGCGATCGGTCACTACCAGCAAGCCTGCGATGCGATGCCGGACTACCCCGGCTGCCAGGTCGCGCTGGCCGGCGCGCTGGCGCTGGCCGGCCGGGCCGACGAGGCCGATGCGCTGATGGCCGACACCCTGCAGCGCTTTGCCGGCCAGCCCTTGTCGCCCTATGTGCTGGCGGTCTTCGAGACCCGCCGTGGCCAACTCGACGGAGCCTTCGCACTGCTTGAGCGCGCGGTGCAAGAGCGCGACCCGCAGGTGATGCAGATACCTTTCGAGCCCAGCTTCACCGCGCTGCACGCGCACAAGCGCTGGGCCGCGCTGCTGCGCTCACTCAAGGCTTGAACGCCAGCCAGCGGTGCACGTAGTTCGCGCCGGTCGGGATGGTGGTGGTGACGGTGTTGCTGGTGGTCGAGACCACCGAGAGCGGTGTATCGATGAAGCAGCAGTCGCCGTCACCGACCATCAGCACCTTGCCGTCGGGGCTCATCGCCAGGCCGTAGGCGCCGGGCACCGGGATGGCCGGGCCGACGACGCCGGTCTTCAGCGTCACCGGGTAGACGGCGCCGAGGGTGTTCGAAACATACGCCGTCTTGCCGTTCGGCGTGATCGCCACCTGCGTCGTGCAGCAGGACTGCGGGATCGCAATCGGCACCGCCGCGGCCTTGTTCTTGGCCACCTTGATCGGCCACAAGGGCCCGTTCGTGCAGGCGGCATAGACCATCGCGCCGTCGGGCGCAGCCGCGATGCCGGAAGGTGTGCAGCCCGGCGACGGGAAGCTGACCGTCTTGACCAGCTTCGGGTTCGCGCCCAGCTTGACGACCGAGACGCTGCCGCCGCCCTGGTTGGCCACGTAGACCGCGCTGCTGTCGGGCAGCACCGCGACGCCTTGCGGCGAGCCGCCAACCGTCACGGTCTTCACGTTCGCGGTGTTGGCGGTCGAGATCACCGCCAGCGTGTTCGACGAGGCGCCTGCGGTGACGATGGACTGCCCGTCCGGCGTGACCGCGACGAAGATCGGGACCGACACGCCGGCTGAAAACGCCGCGCCGGCCGTGAAGGTGGCTGTGTCGATCGGCGTAATCGTGCTCTCGCCAGCGTTCAGCACATAGGCCTTGCTGCCGTCGGGCGCAAAGGCGATGCCGGCGGGGCAGTTGCCGACTGAAATCGTCGTGCCCAGCGTCCACGGCTTGCCGGTCAGCAGTGTGACTGAGTTGTTGGTTGGGCACTGGTCGTTGCCGACGTAGACGGTGTAGGCGGCAGCCGAGGTCGGCCCGGTCAGGATTGCGATCAGGGCCGCAGCGGCGGCAGGGGTGCGGAACATGGCGATCACCTCCTTGTGATGAAGGGGCCGGTCGCCATCGGCCAGCCCGTGCCATGCAGTGTGGGCAGGCGGCCCTCGCAGCGTCCACCGCCGCGGGGTGACCGCGGGGTGACTTTGTGCGCGGGGTGACCGCAGGGTGACTTCGCGCGCGTGGCGCGCTCAGGCCGGTGTCGTCAGGTAGACCTTGGTCATGCGCACCATCTCGCGCGTGGCCTGCTTGATCGACACGCCGGGGGGGCGCTCGAAGACCACCGCGTGCACCAGCCCGTGCAGCGAATGCATCAGCAGGTAAACCGCCAGCCGCTGGTCCGGTACGCGGACTTCATCCGGGTAGCGTGCCAGCAGCGTGCGGATCTGGTGGCTGATCTTGGCCTCGGTTTCGGCGTGGTCGTCCAGCACGTCCAGCCCGGCGAGCTGGGTTTCGAGCACCCGGTGCAGGCCGGCCTCGACGCGGTGCGCCTCGACGATGCCTTCGAGCAGCAGGCTCAACGCAGCCTCGAACCCCAGGCCCTCGCAATCGGCCAGCGCCCGCTCAACGACCTGGTTCATCTCGCGCGCATGGCGCTCGTGCAGCGCGGCGATCAGCGCGTCCTTGTTCGGGAAGTACTGGTACAGCGAGCCGACGCTGACGCCGGCCCGTTCGGCCACCACGTTGGTGTTGGTGGCCGCATAGCCGCGCTCGACCAAAACGCGAGCCGCGGCGTCCAGAATGGCCGTGACGGTGGCCTGGGAGCGCGCCTGGCGCGGCGATTTGCGGGGGCTGATCGTGGGCGTGGCCATGGTCTGGTTGGACTACGGAAATGCGAGTTTGAAATGTGAGCAGAAGCTCGCATAGTCTGGGGCAAGCGCTGCAACGCGTCAAACCCACCCGATTCCCGACCGAGCCGATGACCCCACGCCCCTACACCGTCTTCATGCTGCTCAAGGCCACCACCGCGTGGCTGGCCTTGAGCCCCGATCAACGCAACGCGATCTACGACGGCGCGTTGTTCAAGGTCTTCAACCGTTTTCCCGAGGTGCGGCTGCGCTTTTTCGACGCCAGCGCCTTCCATGGCCGCTGCTCGGACGTGCTGGTCTGGGAAACCACCGACATGCCCGAATACCGCGACGCGGTCGATGCGTTGCGCAGCGACGACCTGCTGGCCAAGCCGTATTTCGACGTGCTGGACGTGATCCCCAGCATCGCCGACGGCGGCCGGGCGCCGGCCTGCAGCCCGCTGCCAGCCTGGGCCTGACGCCGGGCGCGGCCGTTTGACCGGCACCGGCGGCGTGCCGGGTGTCACGCCCGGCCACCGGGCGAAAGGGTCGGCCATGCCCCTGGGCTGGCGCCCGCCGCCCGCTCCTGGGACAATACCGGGTTGGCGCCGCTCGGCGCTTCGCCCCGCCGGGCCCGCTGTCCGGCACTTGGCGGCCCTTGCCGGCCGTCGCCGCAGCCCACCACCCGTGACGACCACCACCGCCCCCGCGCGCCCCGCCGCGCCCGCTGCCAAGCCGAAGACGGCGCCTGCCGTCAAGCCGCTGACGGCCTACCGCCCCTACTGGGCCAAGCGCTTCGGCACGGCCCCGTTCCTGCCGATGAGCCGCGCCGAGATGGACAAGCTCGGCTGGGATTCGTGCGACATCATCATCGTCACCGGCGACGCCTACGTCGACCACGCCAGCTTCGGCATGGCCGTGATCGGCCGCACGCTGGAGGCGCAAGGCTTTCGCGTCGGCATCATCGCGCAGCCCGACTGGCAGTCGGCCGACCCGTTCAAGGCCCTCGGCCGGCCGAACCTGTTCTTCGGCGTGACCGCCGGCAACATGGACTCGATGATCAACCGGTACACCGCCGACCGGAAGATCCGCAGCGACGACGCCTACACCCCCGGCAACGTCGGCGGCAAGCGACCCGACCGTGCCTCGCTCGTCTACGCTCAGCGCTGCAAGGAAGCCTTCAACGAAGTGCCCATCGTGCTCGGTGGCATCGAAGGCTCGCTGCGCCGCATCGCGCACTACGACTACTGGCAGGACAAGGTCCGCCGCTCGATCCTCGTCGACGCGAAGGCCGATCTGCTGCTGTACGGCAACGCCGAACGCGCAATCATCGAGATTGCCCACCGGCTGGCCGCGCGCGAACCTATCGAGCACATCACGGACGTGCGCGGCACCGCGTTCATCCGCCGCCACGATGACCCGACGGCCGCCGGCTGGTTCGAAGTCGACTCGACCGAGGTCGACCTGCCCGGCCGCATCGACTCGCACATCAACCCGTACCAGACCACCAGCGAGCAGGCCGAGGCGCAAGGCACGACCTGCGCGAAGGAACAGGGCGAGGCCACGCCTCCGACGGCCGAGCCCGAGGTCAAGCCGATCAGCTTCGTGCGCCCGTCGATGGCCAAGCCGCTGACCGGCCGGGTCGTGATGCCGCCGCGCGAGAAGACCGTGATCCGCCTGCCCAGCTACGAGCAGGTCAAGAGCGACTCGGTCCTCTACGCCCACGCCAACCGCGTGCTGCACCTGGAGACCAACCCCGGCAACGCCCGCGCGCTGGTGCAGCGCCACGGTGAGGGCAAGACCGCCCGCGAGGTCTGGATCAACCCGCCGCCGATCCCGCTGGCGATGGCCGAGATGGACCACGTGTTCGACCTGCCCTACGCCCGCTCGCCACACCCGGCCTATGCGGACGAAAAGGGCGGCCACGACGGCGCGACCAAGATCCCCGCGTGGGAAATGATTCGCTTCAGCGTGAACATCATGCGCGGCTGCTTTGGCGGCTGCACCTTCTGCTCGATCACCGAGCACGAGGGCCGCATCATCCAGAGCCGCAGCGAAGACTCGGTGATCCGCGAGATCGAGGAGATGCGTGACAAGGTCAAGGGCTTCACCGGCGTCGTGTCAGACCTCGGCGGCCCGACGGCCAACATGTACCGCATCGGCTGCAAGAGCGCTGCGATCGAGGCTGCCTGCCGCAAGCCTTCTTGCGTCTACCCCGGCATCTGCCCGAACCTGGACACCGACCACGACCCGCTGATCAAGATGTACCGGCGCGCCCGCGCGCTGAAGGGCGTGAAGAAGATCCTGATCAGCTCCGGCCTGCGCTACGACCTGGCCGTGCAGTCGCCCGAGTACGTGAAAGAGTTGGTGCAGCACCACGTCGGCGGCTACCTGAAGATCGCGCCCGAGCACACCGAAGGCGGGCCGCTGTCGAAGATGATGAAGCCGGGCATCGGCAGCTACGACAAGTTCAAGGCGATGTTCGACAAGTACAGCGCCGAGGCCGGGAAAGAGCAGTTCCTGATCCCGTACTTCATCGCGGCCCACCCAGGCACCAGCGACGAAGACATGATGAACCTGGCGCTCTGGCTCAAGCGCAATAGCTTCCGCGCCGACCAGGTGCAGACTTTCTACCCCAGCCCAATGGCCACCGCGACCGCGATGTACCACACCGGTCGCAACCCGCTGAAGGGCATCCACCGTGACCCCAAGCGCGGCGGCGAGATGGTCGACATCGTTCGCGGCGAGCGCCGCCGCCGACTGCACAAAGCCTTCCTGCGCTACCACGACCCGAACAACTGGCCGCTGCTGCGTGACGCGCTGAAGGAGATGGGCCGCGCCGACCTGATCGGCAACGGCAAGCACCACCTGATCCCGACCTGGCAGCCCGCCACCGACGGCAGCTACCAGACCGCGCGGCGCAGCAACTCGACCCCGACGCCGTCGGCGAAGAAGGGTGTCGTGATGAAGACGGCGCAGCCGGTCAAGGGCCGCATCCTGACCCAGCACACTGGCTTGCCGCCGCGTGACAACGGCAGCCGGCCGGCGCGGCCCGAGGGCAGCCGACCTGCACGGCCTGGCGCGCCGGTGGCCCGCAAGACACGCGCGCGCTGATCGCGAGCGCGGTCAGGCCGTCGGCCGCGTCGCGAACTGCCGCCGGTAGGTTGCCGGGCTGGTGCCGGTGACCAGCCGGAAGTGCCGGCGGAAGGACTCCTCGGAGCCGAAGCCGGTGCGCTCCGCGATGTCGGCCATCGGCCGGCGTGAACTCTCCAACAACTCACGCGCGACGGCCACCCGTTCGCGCGTGACCCACGCCAGCGGGGTCAGACCCGCCGTGTCCTGGAACTGCCGCTGCAGCGTACGCACGCTCATCGCCGCGCGCTTGGCCAGACTGGCCGGCGTGTGCGGCTGCGCGGGATGCGCGCGCACCCAATCCATCAGGCGTGACAGGCGCGCGGCGTCGTCAACCGGCATTGGCCGCGGCACGAACTGCGCCTGGTCGCCCAGCCGATGCGGTGGGATCACCAAGCGCTGTGCCACCTGGTTCGCAACCTTCGCACCGTGGTCGCGCCGTACCAGGTGCAGCAGCATGTCCAGACCAGCCGCAGAGCCGGCCGAAGTGAGGATGTCACCCTCGTCGACGTACAACGCATTGGTGCGCACGTCGATCGTCGGGTGGCGCTCGCGCAGCTTGTCGGCATAACGCCAGTGCGTGGTGGCCGCCTTGCCGTCCAACAGGCCGGCCGCGGCCAGCACGAAGACACCCGAGCAGATGCTGGCCAGGCGGGCGCCGCGAGCGTGGGCACGTTGCAGTGCCCGCAGCAGTGCGTCCGGCGGCGGCTCGTCCGCACCGCGCCAACCGGGGATGATGATCGTGTCCGCCTTGGCCAGCATCGCCAACCCATGCGGCGCGACCACCTGGATCCCACCCGCCGCGCGAATCGGCCCGCGTTCGGCCGCGCAGACAGCGAAGCGGTACCAGTCGACGCCCAGTTCGGGTCGCTCGAGCGAGAACATCTCGACGACGCAACCGAACTCGAAAGTGCACAGCCCGTCGTAGGCGAGCGCGGCGACGAGGTGATCCTTCATGGCGTTATCTTACCGGTCAGCGTCGTTTCGGCCACTGTCGCCTCGGCGGCGTTCTTTCCACAATGGACCTGTCTCAACCGCTGCATGGAGTTGTTCCAGATGTCCACCACCCCCACGACCGTCACCGCCATTCGCCCCGCCGCGTCGGTCGACGCCCTCGCCCACTTCGAGTCCGCACTGCGCTTCGAGACCGACTGCTGGGACACGCACGATGCGTTGTCGCGCGGCGCCGACTTCGTGCTGCTCGACGTGCGCAGCCCTGAGCTGTACGCCCGCGGCCATGTGCCGGGTGCAATCAACCTGCCGCACGGCAAGATCGTCGAAAGCAAGATGGCCAGCTATCCCGCCGACACCGTCTTCGTCACCTACTGCGCCGGCCCCCACTGCAACGGCGGGCACCGCGGCGCCATCCGCCTGGCCAAGCTCGGCCGGCCGGTCAAGCTGATGGTCGGCGGCATCACCGGCTGGGTTGACGAAGGCTTTGCGCTCGCCGCGGGCACTGAAGTCGGCTCGGTGCAGTCGGCAGACGCCGCTGTCGCCGGATGAGCCCCGTCGCAGTCCGCCGCGCCGGCGTGGCCGATGCCCCCGAATTGCTGCGGCTGATGCGGGCGCTGGCCGAGTTCGAACGCTATGCGGACCGCTTCGCCGTCACCGAGGCAGCCCTGATCGAACGGGGCCTGGATGCGACCTTGGCTTCGCCGCAGTTCATCGCCTTCGTCGCGCCTGCCGCCGGCGGTGGACTGGCCGGCATGGCGGTGATCGTCGAGCGCGCCTTCACCTTCGACCTGCGGCCTTCGCTGCTGCTGAAAGAGCTGTTCGTGGACCCAGCCGCACGCGCGGCCGGTATCGGCTCGGCTTTGATGGCCGCCGTGCTGGCCCACGCCCGCGCCCGCAGTGCCAGCAACCTCGTCTGGGACGTGCTGCCCGACAACGAAGCCGCGAAGGCTTTCTACCGACGCTGGGGTGGCGCACCGGTGCAGGCTTGGGAACGATGGGCGCTGCGTCCGGCCTGAACGCACGCACCGGCATCAGGTCGTTACACCGCTTGCGTCGGTGTACCAAAGGCGAACGGTTTGTTCAAGCGGCTCCGGGGCCCCGCATGGACACTCGCAACAAGCGAGTGAGGGCATCAAGCTTGAAAGAACTGTTCAGAACAACCGGCGTAGCGATGGCGTCGGCACTGGTGGCTTGGCTGGCGACGGGCATGACGCACGACGCCCACGCCGCAGGCGCCACAACGCCTTTCAAAAGCTACGAGGCCGAAGCCGGCAAGCTCGTTGGAGGTGCACAGGTCGTTGCGCTGACGTCGGCGCCGACGACTCGCTTCGCCAGCCCCGAATTGGAAGCGTCCGGCCACGCCTATGCCGCGTTGACCGGCACCGGCCACGAGGTGCGCTGGACCAACCAGACCGGCCAGCCAATCAGCTTCATCAACGTGCGTGCCAGCATCCCCGATGCACCGGCCGGTGGCGGCATCACCGCGACGCTGAACCTGTATGTCGACGGCGTGTTCCGCCAGCACCTGAACCTGAACTCGCGGCAGAGCTGGATCTACGAGGGCGAGAGCTACCAGGCGAGCGACCAGAACCCGGCCAAGGGCCGGCCACGCGCCTTCTACGACGAGGCCTTCGCCTTCGTCAGTGGCGCGCCGATCGCACCGGGCAGCACGTTCGCTCTGCGCAAGGACGCTGACAACACCGCCGCGTTCTACAACGTCGACGTGATCGACGTCGAGAACCCGCCGCCACCGCGGTCGCAACCGACCAATTCGATCTCCATCACCAGCTGTGGTGCCGTCGCGGACACCGTGCCGACAAATGGCAACGGCAACCCCAACGCGCCCGACAGCTACTCAGCGATCCAGAACTGCCTCAACCAGGCGCAAGCGCAGGGCAAGACCCTGTGGGTGCCACCCGGCATCTTCTACCTGAAGGGCACGCAGGGGTTGATCGGCAATGGCGTGACGATCGAAGGCGCGGGCATGTGGCATAGCACGATCTACCGCGACGTGCCGCTGCCCCACACCCAAGGCGGCCTGGGCGCCCTCTTCCAGCTGACCTCGGCCACCGTGCGCCACCTGCACCTCGATTCGAACGCGCGCAGCCGCGAGCCTGTCGACGGCGCCGGCGGCGCGATGGACATCACCGGCAGCAACTGGTTGGCCGAGAAGCTGTGGACGCAGCATGTGCTGTCGGGCTTCTGGGCCTCGGGCACTGGCGGCACCGTGCGCGACAACCGGCTGACTTCGATCTGGGCGGACGGCTGCAACCTGAACAACGTGTCGATGGGTGCCCAGGTCGGCAACAACCTGACGGCGATCAACAACTTCATCCGCGGCACCGGCGACGATGCGATGGCGATCAACTCGGTCAACTACAACGACACCGACCAGGGCCGCGTCTTCTACACGCCGATGGCCAACGCCACCCAGACGCACAACACGATGATCGGCGCCTGGAACGGCAAGGGCCTGGGCGTCTATGGCGGCAGCGGCCACACCGTGGCCGACAACCTGATCGCCGACACCGCGCGCTACACCGGGCTGGGCGTCGGTCGTTTCGGCGTCAACGGCAACGACCTACTCTCATCGCACATCACGGGCAACCGCATCGACCGCGCCGGCGGCAATGGCTTCGACCAGGGTCAGCCGGCATTGCACATCGGCAACGGCAGCGACGGCCAGAACGTCGGCATCGTCGACGGCATCGACGCCAGCGGCAACACCATCACCGCACCGATGTTCGACGGCATCGGCTTCTCGACGGCGACCAACATCGGCCTCGCGCACAACACCGTGATCGCGCCGTGGCGCAACGGCGTCGTGGTCAACGCGCCCTTCTACCCGGCCCCGAGCGGCAGCGCGAACCTCAACGAAAACGCGGTGTCCGCACTCGGTGCCAATGCAGTCGCGTTCAACAACAGCTCCGGTGGGTTCAACGCGGTGCTGGCCGGCAACAGCTGGCAATCGACCCGCACGGTGGCGCCGTTCCTCGGCCAGCCGGTGGCCTTGCCCGGCACGGTGCAAGCGGCCAACTACGACACCGGCGGTGCGGCGATCGCCTACAACGTGCTGTCGGTCAACGGCACCGCCAACGACTACCGCGCCGACGGCGTCAACCTCGAGCTGACCGCTGACCAAGGCGGCGGCCACGACATGGGCTGGACCGGCAGCGGCCAGTGGTTCCGCTACACCGTCAAGGTCGCGGAGGCGGGGCAGTACAGCGTGAAGTTCCGTGTCGCCTCACCAGCCGGCGCACCAGCCGCTTTCCACCTCGCCAATGCCCGCGGCCGCGACCTGACGGGCCCTGTCGACGTGCCGGCCACCGGCGACTGGCAGGTGTGGAAGACCGTGAGCGCCAAGCTCAAGCTACCCGCCGGCCGCCAAGTGCTGACGCTGCACCAGGACAGCGGCGGTTGGAACATCCACCAGTTCAGCGTGAAGAGCACGCAGGCCGCGCAGTTGCCCTCAAGCGACTGATACGGCCAGCGCGCACGAAACAGCCGTCAGGGCTTGGCTGCTGAGGCTTCGGCGGCTGGTGGAAGCGGCCCCAGGTTCTCTGCCAGGAACGCCTCCATCTCGCGGAAGAACTGGGTTCGGTGGGCCTGGTTGCTCAGGTCGTGGTCGCCGTCTTCCTGCTTGATGAAGCGGTAGCGCTTGCCGGCGCTCTTCAACGCATTGGCCATGTCTTCGCCCTGCTCGAGCGGTACGCTGCGGTCGAGCGTGCCGTGGACCAGCAGCACCGGCGCCTTGATCTGCGCGGCCAGGCGCCGCGGTGAGGTCGCCTTCAGCTGGTCGCGATCGTCCCAGGCCGAGCCGACCTGCACCTTGAAGACTTCAGCGCTGTGGGTGAATTGGCGCTCGTGGGCGGCCAGATCCAGCAGGTCGGTCACACCGGCGAAGCTGATGACGCAGCGGTACAGATCGGGCGTCTTCACCGCCCCCATCAGCGCGGCATAGCCGCCGTAGCTGGCGCCGGCCACACAGATGCGCGCCGGGTCTGCCGTGCCCCGGGCGGTCAGCCAATTCACCGCGTCGCTCAAGTCGTCCTGCATCTCCAGGCCCCAGCGTTTCAGGCCGGCGCTCATGTGCTCATGACCCAAGCCGGCCGAGCCGCGGAAGTTGACCTGCAGCACCGCATAACCACGGTCGGCCAGGAACTGCACCCACGGGTCGAACTCGTACGAGTCCATGCTGATCGGGCCGCCGTGCGGCAGCAGCACTGCGGGCAGCCGCTTCGGCGCCAAGCCCATCGGCAGGGTCAGCAGCACCGGCAACGAGGTGCCGTCGCGCGCTGTCACGGTGTAGCCGCGCTTGGTGGCCAAGGTCTTGCCGAGCAGCGCCGGGTAGGTCTCGGCCAGCGGGCTCAGCTCGCCCTTGTCGCGCTGGCCCAGCAGGTAGCGGCCAGGTGCGCCGTTGCCAATCGAGTACAGCACGTAGCGCGAGCCGTCTTCGCTGAACTGCAGCAGCACGTTGCGCCGATCGGGCAATGCCTTGTCGATCGCTTCGACAAAGCTCTTGTAGCCGGCATCCCAGATACCTGCCCCGGTGTCGGCGAACACCCCTGTGCTGACACCGATCGGCACATGCGTCTTGGGCGCCAGCATCAGCTCGCCGTTCACATCCAGCCGCGGGTGGCTCAGCAGCAGCTTGCGCGGCAGCGCGGGGTCGGCCAAGTCGACCTCGAACACCGCCCGCCGGCCTTCGTGGTCGGCGCTGACGTAGAGCTTGTTGACGTCGTTGCCGAAGCCCATCGGTTCGACGACGTCGCGGGCGAACACGCCGTAGGACCAGGCCGTGCGCCAGTTCGAGCCGTCCGGGTCGCACAACAGGATGTCGATCTCGGCCCCGCGCTGGCGGGTGCCGACCCGCACGCGGTGGGCGGGGTCGGTGATCCAGCCCGTCACGTCCTTGCGGCCCACGTGCACGCGCTGACGCCTGCCGTTGTCGACGTCGACCTTGAACACCGAGGGCCCACCGCCGCCGTCATCGTCGTACTCCAGCAGCACGTGGTGACCGTCTTCGGGCAGCCAGTCGATCACCCGGTCCTGGAACTGGGCCATCCGGCTGCCCGAGTCGAACGCCGAGTGGCGGACCAGGTTGACCGGGTCGCTGCCGTCGCGCTTGATCGAGATCAGCCGGGTCTCGGCCACGTCGACCCAGCCGCGCCGGCTCGGGTAGGCCACGCTGACCAGGAGGCGCTCGTTGTTGGCCCAGCGGATCCAACGGAAGCGGAACTGCCGGTTGTCGGTCTTCAGCAATGGCGACAGCGCGGTGCTGCCCGCCAAGTCACGCACGGCCAGCACCGTCAGATCGCCTGCATTGACGAGCGCGGCGAAGCGCTGGCCATCCGGTGACAGCACCACCTGCTCGACCATCGGCAGGGCGGCGAACGCATCCAGCGGCAGCGGCTCGGCCGCACCAGCATGCAAGCCCAGCCACAGCATGGCGGCTGCTTCGCAGCGCGCCCAGATCCTTCGCGTCATGCTGCCCCCTGTCGTCCTGCCCTAACGCGGCAGATTGTCGGTCGATCGGATGAACTTCGCCACTTCGTCGTGCAGCGCCTTCAGCGACGCGGGGTCGTCATACATCATGTGGCCGGCCGGGTAGTGCTTGACCTCGATGTTGCTGCGCAGCGCCGCCGGAAGCGGCAGCTGGTCGAGCTCGAACTCGGCGGCGAAGAAGGTCGTCGCGAGGTCGAAGTAGCCGGCGTGCATCTGCACCTTCAAGCGCGGATTGACCTTCATCGCAGCGGCCAGATCAGGCATCACGTTCACCGTCTGCGACAAGGGCATGTCCACACCGGGCGGCTGGTGGTGCCAGTCCCAGTGGCGCCAGATGTCGATGCCCGGCTTGTAGACCATGTCGCTGCCGAATTTCAGTGTCGTGCGCAGGTAGTGGTTGTAGGTCGCCACATAGGCCGGACTGATCGCGGCCGACTGGGCGTCGTAGTCGGCCTCCTTGCTCATGCGGTCCACCGCGGGGCCGGTGTAGCGCGTGTCGAAGCGGCCGACAACCTGGCCCTGCTCTTCCAACAGGTTCTGCGTGAACATGCCGCCGTTGATGCGCAGGTCGGCCTTGTCGAGGTAGGCCGGCTTCAGGCCGGTGTAACGCGCCATCTTGTCGACCACCTGGCGGCGCTTGTCGGCGTCGAGCTTGCTGCCCGCCTGCAAGGCCTGCAGGTAGTCACCCAATGCGAACTGCCGGACCTCGGCCAGCAACGGCTCCAACGGCGCCGAGTCACGCGGGAAGGCCGACAGCCGCCGGTGGTACCAAGCGGTGGCGGCGTAGCTGGGCAGCGCCAGCGCATACGGCAGGTCGACGCCCGGGTTGAACTGCGCCTCGTCGACCGAGAAGTTGAAGTTCAGGATCTGCGACAGCAGGATCACGCCGTTGAGATCGATGTGCTCTTCGCCCTGCAGGTGCGCCGCCAGCACCGCGCTGCGGGTGGTGCCGTAGCTTTCACCGAACAGGTACTTCGGCGCATTCCACAGCTGGTGCTGGGTCAGGAACTTCTGGATGAACTGGGCGAATGCGCGCGCATCCTGATCGACGCCGAAGAACTCTTTCTCCTTCTCCTTCAGCTTCTCACGTTCCTTCTCCTTGTCCTTGTCGACCGCGACGATGCGGCCCAGCGCGGTGCCCGGCGCGTCGATGAAGACCAGGTCGCTGACATCGAGCAGCGAGAACTCGTTGTCGACCAGCTTGTACGGCGCCGATGGGCCGCGCTGGCCGTTCGCCGTCAACACCCGCTGTGGGCCGAAAGCGCCCAGGTGCAACCACAGCGTGGCCGAGCCGGGCCCGCCGTTGTAGAGAAAGGTCACCGGCCGTGGCGCCGATGGCGAACCGGAAGAACGCTTGAAGTAGGCGACGTACGACATCGTCGCGCTGGGCTCTTCCTTGCTGTCGTCGATGACCATCAGCCCGGCCACCGCGCGGTAGTCGATGCGCTGGCCGCCGATCTGAACCGAGCCGGTGGTCTCGCGTTGACGCGGCTGCAGGCGCTCGTCGGCGGAAGCGGATGGCGTCTTGTCGTCGTCGGGCGCCGAAGCGGCACGATGCGGGGTGTCGACCGGCTTGTTGGCGGCTTCGGCGGCCGGTGCCCAAGCGGCGAGTGCCAAGCTGACAGCGAGGCAGGTGGTAAGGCAGAACTGGTGCATGGTGGGCGAAAAGGGCCGTGCTGCGAGGCCGGCATCATCGCCCAGGCCGCAGACCGCGGCATCGCCAAACTCAGGGAAGCTACGTCAACCCGTGGTCAGCTCGTAGACCACCTGCACCAGCTGCGGCCCGTCCGGGTGCGGCCGGGTGTGGGCGCCCAGGCCACGCATCAGCACCAGCATGCGGCGGTTCTCGGGCAGCACGTCGCCCACCAGCGCGCGGATGCCCTGGTGCCGTGCGTGGCGCGCCAGGCGGTCCATCAGCGTGCGGCCCAGGCCCAGGCTCTGCCAGTCGTCGGCGACCGCAATCGCGAACTCGGCCTCGTCGGGCTGCTCGATGCTGCGCACATAGCGCGCGTCGGCCACAAGCGGCACCGGCGGCAGGACCGCGCGGTCACCATCGGCCAACACCTCGGCCACCAGCGCCACATGGTCGCGGTGGTCGATCTCGGTCATCTGGCGCAGCATCGACGGGCTCAGCTGGCGCAGGCCGACGTGGAAGCGCTTGTGGCGCGACGCCAGCGACAACCCACCGACAAACGCCTGCTCGGCGTCGGCGTCGTGCGGGGCGATCGGCCGCAACAGCACCGCACGCTGGCCGGGCAGGGCCAGGCGCTCTTCACGCAGCGGCACCCGGGTGACCGGGTTCGCCTCGGGCTGCAACGCCGCCAGCCAATGGAAGGCGACGTCCATCACAGCACACCTACCGCGATCACTTCGGCGGCCGGGCGCAGCTCCAGCACGGCCGGGCCGCCCAGCGCCTCGACCAACAGCGGCGCTTCGCTGGCCACGTCGAAGCCGTCGCCCGCTTCGAGCACGATGTCGCGCGGGTCGTTGTCGATCGTCACCCAGAGCGTGCCGGCGGCACTGGCCAGGTGGGCGGCAGCAGCGCCGGTCAGGCGGGTGCTTTGGCCGCGTTCGAGCAGCATCCGGGTGCGGGCGGTGGCGATCATCATGGTCTGCTCCTGGTGGGAACGGGTTGTATGCGTGGTTCGCATGCATGTGGCGCTTGCTTTTGCGCCACCGTGGGCCGAATAATCCCGCAGGATGGTATGCGCTGACAAACGATAGTTGTGCATGCCACGCATTCCCGTAGCGCATGCAAAAACCACCCGATCGTCTGCCCCCACTGGATTTGCTGGCCTCGTTCGAGGCGGCGGCCCGGCATTTGAGCTTCACCCGTGCGGCGGCCGAGCGCTTTGTCACGCAGTCGGCCATGAGCCGGCAGATGCGCACGCTGGAAGACGAGCTGGGCGTGGCGCTGTTCACCCGGCAGCACCGGGCCCTGGTGCTGACGCCCGATGGCCAGCGCCTGCTCGCCGCCTGCACCGCTGCGCTGGGCACACTGCGCGGCGCGGTGCGCGAGATCCGTGCGCCGAACCGGCGCGAGGTGTTGTCATTGACTACCACGCCCGGCTTTGCCGCGCTGTGGTTGATCCCGCGCTTGACGGCGTTCACCCGTGCCCACCCGGGCATCGACGTGCGGCTGGACGCGACGCTGGAAAACCGCAACCTGGCCGCCGATGGCTTTGACCTGGCGATCCGCTACGCCAAGGTCAGCGTGCCCGGTAGCGGCGTGAGGCTGTTCGAAGAATCGATGCTGCCTGTGTGCAGCCCGCGCCTGCTGGCCGAGCTGGCCATCCCCTTGCGCGAACCGGCCGACCTGGCCCACCACACACTGCTGCACATGGCCTTGGGCAACGATGCCGGCGGGATGCCGGTGGAATGGGAGAGCTGGTTCACCAGCTGGGGCCTGGCCGACCTGCAGCCGGCCGCGCAGCTGAGCTTCACCAGCTATGCCGAAGCGATCACCGCCGCGGTCGCCGGCCAGGGCGTGGCGATGGGGCGCCGCCCGCTGGTCGACGCGCTGCTGGCGAACGGCCAGCTCGTGACCCCGTTCGAGGGCCAGCTCGCATCGCCGCGCGCCTACCAGCTGATCATCGACCCCGCGGCACGCAGCCGGCCTGCGGTACGCGCGTTGGAGCAGTGGCTGCTAGCCGAAGCAGGCCGGGCCGACCGCGGCCGCGTCCAGCCTTCGGCCACGATCAAGGCCGGCACCTGACACCAAGAAGGCGTCAGAGCCTGAGAGTTTTTCGGACGCGTCCGAGCAGTGCGCCAGGGCACCCTCGGTTTAGGCGCAAAGCACAGTCATAGCTCGTGCTATGGCGAGCATTTGCAACAACAACCGGGGGTGTTCTGGCGTGATGAGCGGGCGTGGCTGAAAGCCTCTCAGGCTCTCAGGCCACGCCAAGCTTCAAGGGCTGGTGTAGTTGCCGGTGCTGCAGTGGCCGGTCGTGTTCAGGTAGTACTGCGTCACCGTGTACGACTTGCCTCCGCCGACCAACTGACCACTGCCGCCACACAGGTCCGCAATTTCATAGCCGTCGGACGTGTTCCACGCCTGCGGGAACGCCGGGTTCGAGCCCGGGGTCGGGATGTTGTCGGTCACCGCCTCGACGAACTCATGTGAAGCGGCGAAGGTGATCGAGCTGAAGCTCGAATGGCAGTCCGGCTCGACCGAGTAGTAGATGTTGGACTTCTTCATCTCCAGGTCGTTGGACGAGAAGTGGTAGGCCCCGAAGTCGACGCAAGACTTCAGCCCATCCAGCGTGATCGAGATGTTGACCGGGAAATAGATCATGTACAGCGTGTCGACGTCGTGCGCCGGCAGCATGCCGTTCTTGGTCTGGTAGCGGATCTCCTTCCAGACATCGTCGTTGGTCAGGTTCAGCGACGTGTTGCGCGGCGTGATCTGCACCTGGCCGAGGAACTGCCCACGCGCGATGTGCTGCTTGGTGCCCTTGCGGCCATCCACCGCCTTCAGGAAGGTGTCGTACTGCGGTGACATCTGGTCCACGTAGGTGCTGTTGACCAGAGCAGTGCTGAAGCCCGGAATGCCAGCCACCGTCGTGGCGTTCACGTTCGACCCCCAGATCACCGAGACGACCTTGGCGCTGGCAAACACCGAGCCGCCGTAGTACTTCATGGAACCGGCGGTCGGCAGCTGAGGCGAGCGGCCCGTCTTTTCCAGGTACGACTGCGTGGGGAAGATGTGGTACGAGCCCACCCGCTCGGCCTGGGCGGGCGCGGGCAAGCTCAAGATCGCGGCCACCGCCGCGCCAACTGCCAAGGTACGCAAGACAGAGATCATGGTCAGCCTTTCGGGCTTGAAGTGCCGGGCCGGCGGCCCGCGCAAGGCCGCGACCATTGCACAAGCCCCAGGCACTGACAATGGCCTTCGTTGGCTTTTGACTCCTTTGATGACGGTTCGTGACTGTTGGAGGGCAGCGTGCCGTGCCGGCCACTCAGCGCGGCAGGTACTCGATTGCCTCGACCAATTGAAAGCCCGGCATCGTCTCGACACAGTGCCGCAGCAGATAGCTGTGGCCGGCCCCATACAGCACCAGCAGCCGATCACCGGGGCGGGCCAGTTGCACCAGCCGGGCACATATGCCCAGGTTGCGGGCGTACCAGCTGCTGACCAGCGCCGCGCCGGGCTGGGTGGCCGCCTGGCCCTGGCGCAGCGTGCTCATGTACCAGGCATGGTCTTCGCGGATGCTCTCGGGCTGGTTCAGGCGCCGCAGCAGTTGGCCCACCGTGGCGTGCTGCTGTGCCGCCTCGAACTCGCGCGTGAGCGTGGCCATCGCTTCCACTGACCGCTGAAAGTCAGCGCCGTTCTCGTTCGTCTTTGCAAAGGCCTCCACCGCCTCGAAGGGAAAGTCCCCGTCCACATCGACGCCGTAGACCTCGGCATGCCCCAGCTGCCGGGCGAGCCGAAAACCGATCTGGTTGATCTCGTTGCGCTTGTCCTGGCCCTGGCCGGCCAGGTAGGCCCGATAGCTCGGCAGCGCATGCTGCGGCAGCGCGTCGGCGTCGGCCTCGACCGCAATGCGCGTGGGCTTGAAGGCGGCCAGCGCATCGACCACCTCGCGCACCTGCGCCTGCCGGGCAGGCTGCAGCACGTCGTCGACCTTGACGTTGTTCAGATCCAGCCCCGGGTTGCCGAAATGGTAGGCCCCGACCACCACCACCTGCACCGGCTGCGCCGCCGCGGCCAACCCGACACCCAGGCTCAACGCCACCGAACACCACAGGTTTCTCATCGCATCTCCTCGCTGCCGTGGGGCCGGTACCCACCTGCACAACCGGCGGCGGCCACTGTAGGCAGCGGCGCGGCCGGCCGCCCTAACGCGGCGACGAAACGGCGGATGCCGGCGATGAGCGGAGGATCTGGAGTTGTGCGCCGAGCCAGATGGCGCTGGACACGGCGGCGGCAGGGCCACATTTCACCTGGTAGTCCTGGCCGCTCATGCTGCTGCGGGTGGCGGCCAACTCGATGAACTGTTCGGTCTTGGCCACGGTGGTCTGCCGCTCGGCAGCGTCGAGCTTCTTCAGCAGATGCGCCTTGGCCTCGGTGCCGGTGTACCAGTCACCGTTGCGGTTGAACTGGCAGCCCGAGCTTTCCAGCCGGGCCATCAAGGCATTGATCTCGGCGCGCACCGGCGCCGGTGTCGGGCCGGCCCAGGCCAGGGTTGTGGTCAAAGCGGCCCCGAGCGTCAGGGCCGCCACACCATGTATCCGATCAAGCATTCTTTTGAACGAGTCCTTCGCCATGCGGAGCCGCGCGGAACGCCGGCGTCTGCTCGGCCCGATCCGTCCAGGCCGACAAGGCCGGGAAGGCTTCGGCCTGCACGACATCCGGCAGCATACTTTGAATGAAGTGCCAAGCCACCGCGGT
>Ga0307515_10002959_pt1 | contig 36014 bp, 37 predicted proteins | sample 17_EM_MG_FD_194513 | JGI IMG/M metagenome (GOLD analysis project Ga0307515, IMG submission 194513) | Populus trichocarpa ectomycorrhiza microbial communities from riparian zone in the Pacific Northwest, United States - 17_EM | ecosystem: Host-associated > Plants > Roots > Unclassified | place... | reverse complement strand
GACGCGGCCCGGATTCCTCGGGGGGGGGGGGTACGACACCGGGCGGTTCTTGATCCGCCGGTGACCAGTGCTACGCCGAGGCGGGCGGGTTGGGGGAGCGGAGCACGAGCAGGGTGATCTCGCTGGGGGCGAAGACGCGGAACGGCGGGCCCCAGAAACCGGTGCCGCGGCTGGTGTAGAGGAGGGTGCGGGTGCCGTGCCGGCTGAGGCCGGCGAGGGCGGGCTGGTCGAGGCGGACCAGGTGGTGGAAGGGCCAGATCTGGCCGCCGTGGGTGTGGCCGGAGAGCTGGAGGTCGATGCCGGCGGCTGCCGCCCGGTCGATGAACTTGGGCTGGTGCGCCAGGAGCAGGACGGGCAGGTCCGGGTCGGCGCCGTTCAGAGCTCCGGCGAGGTGGGCGCGGTGGCCGGGCAGGCCGGAGGACTCGGCGGTGACGTCGTCCACGCCGGCGACCACGAGGGTGTCGCCGCCGCGTTCGAGCAGCACGTGGCGGTTGCGCAGCGGCTCCCAGCCCAGTTCGTCCATCAGGTCGACCCAGCCCTGGGCCTCGCTGTAGTACTCGTGGTTGCCGGTGACGTAGACCCGGGCCTGGGTGGCCCGCACGGTGCCGAGCGGGAGGGCCTGGGCGCGGCGGCGTTCGGCCGTGCCGTCCGCGATGTCGCCGGTGTGGCAGACCAGGTCGGCTTCCAGGGTGTTGACCGTGTCGCACACCCGCGCCGACCAGCGGGCGCGGTCGAGCGGGCCGTAGTGGGTGTCGGTGATGAGGGCGACCCGGGTGCCGTCCAACCCGGCGCCCAGCCGCGGGAGTTGTACGTCGAGGCGGCGCACGCGCGGTACGCGGCGGGCTTCGGCGTAGCCCCAGGAGAGGAGTACGGCGGTGGTGGCGAGGATCGTCCAGGTGACGATGCGGGCCCGGTCCTGGCCGTCGCCGACGCCGGCCAGGGTCAGGGCGAGCCGCAGCAGGACGCCGAGCAGGAGGGACCAGGTGAACAGCACCCAGCTGGCGCCCAGCAGCGTGTCACCGATGATCGCCGCCCAGTCCTGCTGACGCCGGCCGTGGCCACGCCCCATCGCGAGTGGCATGGCGACGAGGCCGAGGACGAACAGGGCGGTGCCGGCCAGGGTGACGGGCAGCGGCCAGTGCTGGCCGGTGTACAGGAGCACCCCGCAGGGCACGGCCCACAGCAGGACGGGCGCGATCAGGGGGAGGTAGCGCATCAGGCGGTTCAGTCGGCTCCGCCGCGGAGCCTGCACTTCACCGTCGGCGGGCCGGGTGTCGCTGGCGTCGGTCACGCTTCCCCTCTCTCACCAGGCTGCGGTCTCGCGCACTGTATCCGGTCGCCCTCGGCTGTCCGGACGGGCGTTCACGGGCGCGGCCCCGTGGAGCGAGGGGTTCGCTGCGGGACCGCAAACACAGCGGGTCAGGGCTGCCGGCCGTCGCGCGTGTGAAAGGTGAGGTTGGTGAAGGTGTGACCCTGGATCACCGGACCGTGTTGTGTGCCGCCGGTGATGCTGTTGTGCACCGTGCCGGACGGGGCGGCGGGGGCGAACTCGTCGACGAGGCGCCGGAGTTCCACGGCGGTGTCGGGGTCCTGCTCAAGCAGCCGGCGGAGCCTGAGCCGTACCGTCGCCGTCAGATCGGAGGTGAGATCTTCCTGATCGGACCTACCGGTGGCCGCGATCAACGCGGCGCGGGTTTCCTCCAGTTCCCCGGCCACGGCGTCGGCATCGCCGCCGCGCGAGAAGAGCCGAACCACGCGCTGCTTCGTCTGCTCCCAGAGGTCGGTGACCATGAGACCGACAAGCGTCGTGGTTCCCGTCCCGACCAGTGTCACCAGTTCCGCGTCCAATGACCTTCCTCGATTCCTCTGCACCGCGACGGTGTGTTCAGGCGAACAACGGTGTGTTCAGACGTACACGGTAAGCCGCAACTCGTCCAGGACGACCTGAAGAGCGGGCCGTCGTCCGCGACGCCTGCTTCGCGCCGGGGCTGCCGCCGCACGAGTTCGACCTGTGATCCGGTCCCGTCGCTGAGATCAACAGCACTGTGGCCGACGGGGGTTGAGTCCTGTCGGCCACGCATCGGGTGCGCCGGACTCCCGGCGGTGCCCTGCTTCCGTACCGCGTGCCGGCCGTGCGGAACGTCCGCCTAGAGCGGGGTCGCCGCGTGCAGGAGCAGCAGCAGGGTCACGGCCGAGTTCGCGGAGAGCGTGGCGGACAGGGCGGCGCCCGCCGCCGCGCTCCAGAGCGCCAAGCTCACGGTGGTGAAGAGCGGTGGCCAGGTGCGTGCCGGGGGTGGCGGGGCCAGTAGGGCGGCGACCCGGCGGGGGAGGGGGCCCGGCGCGGCGAGGGCCGCGAGTGTCGGTGTCGGCGTGGCGCGGGAGACGAGGGCGGCCTTGCCGATCGCGCGGGCGACGGCTTTACGGCTGCCGACGGACCGGGCGGCCTCTTCGTCCGCCCAGCGCTCCGTGACGTAGGAGACGGCTGTCCGCAGTGGCAGCAGGAACGGGTTGGCGCGGGCGGCCAGTTGGGCGATCAGCAGGTGGCGGTGGTGCCGGGCGGTGAGGTGGGCCCGCTCGTGGGCGAACAGGGCTCGGCGTTCACGGGAGTTGAGGCAGGCGAGCAGGGCGGTGGTCACCACGATGCGGTCGCGTGGGCCGGCGGGGAGGGCGTAGGCGTACGGCTCGTCGTCGGGGAGGATCGCGACCGAGGTGGCACGTAGGCCGGCGAGTGCCGCGTGGGCCTGTCGCCGAACTCGGCAGTGGCGCCAGAGAGTTCGGCCGCAGCCCATGACCACGGCGAGCAGGACGGGAATCGCGGCCCTCCCTACGATCTCGTCGTGGGGCACGCTCTCGCGTACCTCGGGGTCGGACCAGCCGTCCGGCAGCGGGTTACCGGGCAGTTGGGCGGTGCCGACCACCATCAGCAGGCCCAGGCACAGCGTGCTGCACAGGGCCATGACGGCGGCCATGGCACTCAACAGGCCCGTGGCGGTGCGGGGATGAAGGTGCTGGGTGGCCAGGTGGGCGATCGGCCAGGCCGTCAACGGCAGGACGAGCGGCAGGAAGACGAAGACGCCCATGGGACGTCAGCCCGCCGACTCGTCGGTGGCCTGGTCGAGCAGGTCGCGCAGCAACTGCTCGTCGTCCTCCGGAAGGGCGGTGATGAAACTGGCCAGCACCGCCCGGCGGTCCTGCTCGCGGTCCAGCACCTTGCGCATCTTCAGCGCGGCGAGTCCCGCCTCGTCCGCGGCCGGCGACCACACGAACGAGCGGCCCTCGCGCACCCGGGTAACGGCCTGCTTCTCCAGCAGCCGGCTCAGCACGGTCATCACCGTCGTGTACGCGAGCTCGGCGTCCAGGCGCTCCTGCACCCAGGCCGCGGTCACCGGCGCGTCGGCCGTGTGCAGGACGGTGAGCACCTGGGTCTCCAACTCGCCCTGTGCCCGGCGCTGAGGGCGCGGATCCGGTCTTGCCACGCTCCGTCTCCCTCCGGTCTGACGCTACTGCCGCTGCGGGGTCGTGATCGTCCCATCGTATCGACGCGGTGCCCTACGGCCGCGCCGTCCCCGTCGATTATTTCTACAGTGTTGTAGATTTCAGTTCGGGTCCGGGCCGCGGACCCGAACCGTCGGCATGCGTGGAGGGACGAATCATGGGTGTTTCCCTGTCCAAGGGTGGCAACGTTTCGCTGAGCAAGGAGGCGCCGGGGCTTACGGCGGTGCTGGTCGGCCTGGGCTGGGACGTGCGCACCACGACCGGCACCGACTTCGACCTGGACGCCTCGGCACTGCTGCTCGACGCCTCGGGCAAGGTCATCTCCGACCAGCACTTCGTCTTCTACAACAACCTCAAGAGCCCCGAGGGTTCGGTCGAGCACACCGGCGACAACACCACCGGTGAGGGCGAGGGCGACGACGAGTCCATCAAGGTGGACCTCGCCGCCGTACCGGCCGAGGTCGACAAGATCGTCTTCCCGGTCTCGATCCACGACGGAGAGAACCGCCAGCAGTCCTTCGGCCAGGTCCGCAACGCCTTCATCCGCGTCGTCAACCAGGCCGGCGGCGCCGAACTCGCCCGCTACGACCTGTCAGAGGACGCGTCGACCGAGACCGCGATGGTCTTCGGCGAGCTGTACCGCAACGGTGCGGAGTGGAAGTTCCGTGCCGTCGGACAGGGATACGCCTCCGGGTTGGCGGGGATCGCCACCGACTTCGGCGTCGGTGTCTGAGAACCAGTAGGAGGAGAGGTCACGTATGTCGGTCAACCTGGGCAAGGGCCAGCAGATCAGCCTGAGCAAGTCCGATGGCAGCATGTTGAGTTCGGTACGGATGGGGCTCGGCTGGCAGGCCGCACCACGCAAGGGCTTCCTGGCCAAGCTGGCCGGCCCGCGCGAGATCGACCTGGACGCCTCGGCACTGCTCTTCGCCGGCCGTGAGCCGGTCGAGGTCGTCTTCTTCCAGCATCTGACGAGCGACGACGGATCCGTCCGCCACACCGGGGACAACCTGGTCGGCGGTGCCGGTGCCGGTGGTGACGACGAGTCGATCCTGGTGGACCTCGGTCGCGTCCCCGCCCGCATCGACCAGATCGTCTTCACGGTCAACTCGTTCACCGGGCAGACCTTCGCCGAGGTGCAGAACGCCTTCTGCCGTCTGATCGACGAGACCACCGGGCAGGAACTGGCCCGCTACACGCTCAGCGGCGGTGGCACGTACACGGCGCAGATCATGGCGAAGCTGTACCGCGACGGCGGCGGCTGGCAGTTGAAGGCGATCGGGGAGCCCGCGGCCGGTCGTACCTTCCAGGATCTGTTGCCCGCCGTCGCCGCCCACCTGTGACGGTGACGCCGGACCGCGGGGTCAGTCCCGGGAGTTGCCGAACACCGGGCGGTCGAGGAACCGGGCGGAGATCCAGCCGCCCACGAAGGCGCCCGCGACGCCGATGATGCCTACGCCTCTCGCTCCCGAGGCGTCGGAACCATGTGCTTAGGGTGGGCGGCATGCGATGGGGGATGCGGCCGCGCTGGGCGCGGTGGGTGGCGGCGGTGTACGTCATCGGCTTCGTGGAGGGGAGTGGGGCGCACGCCTACGACGTGATCAGGGGCGGGCTGCACGCGTATCGCTACTGGCCCCTGCCGAGCCAACTGCTCTTTCACTCCCTGGTCGTGCTCGACCTGCTCGCCGCCGTGGGGGTCGCCCTGGCGCACCCGGCGGCCCCGCCCCTCGGCGCAACCATCATGACGGCGGATCTGACCGCGAACTGGTGGGACAACTGGGACGACGTCCTGTGCCACCCGCTCGGCTACCTCCAGCCGGTCGGACTGTCGGCGATCACGTTCTTCGGACTCTTCGTCCTTGCGACGGCGGCTCCACTGCATCGGTCCTTCCGCCGGCCGCTCCATCCCGTGGGCGCCCGGACGGGCGCGGCCGGAGACCTAGACTGAAGCCGCGCGGGTACGGCGCGTGACGATCGGGGCGGGACGGGAGAGGGCTGTGGCAGCGGGCATCGGTGGCTTCGAGGATCCGTCCGCCGAGGTGCTGGCGGAGGCGGCAGCCTCCTTCGGGCTGCTGGCATCGGCCGCGCGGCTGCACCTCATGTGGGCGCTGGCACAGGGCGAGAGCGATGTCACCCACCTCGCGGACCGGGTGGGCGGTGCCCTGCCCGCGGTGAGCCAGCACCTGGCGAAGCTGAGGCTCGCCGGCCTCGTACGTTCTCGCAGGGAGGGCCGGCGCCAGATCTACTTCGTCGACAACCCCGACGTGGTGACCGTGGTCCGGGTGATGGTCGGCCAGTTGGCCGCGCGTGCCGAGGGGGCGTACGCACCCGTGCGCACCCTGCGCGGGACCGGTGGCTGACACCACCGCGGCCTCGGAACCGGACGCCGGACCAATCGCTCCCGAGCCCGTGCTCAGCGACGCCGGTCCGGAACCGGGCGTACCGACCGTGCTGCAGACACTGCGGCGACTGGACAGCGGACCGCGCGGTCTGACCGAGACGGAGGCCGAGGAGCGCCAGGCCCGCTTCGGGACGAACACCCTGCCGGGCCACCGGGGCGCCTCCTGGGCGCGGGTGCTGCTGCGCAGTCTCCGCGATCCGTTCACTGCCGTTCTGCTGTGTCTTGGGCTGGTGTCGGCGGCCGTCGCCTCCTGGGGCACCGCCTGCGTGATCCTGCTGCTCGTAGCGGTGAGCTGTGTGCTGCGCGCCTCGGGGGAGTGCCGGGCCGACCGGTCCATGGCCGCGCTGCGCGACCTGGTCGCCACCACGGCCACCGTCCTGCGTCGCGCGGACGAGGACGCGCCGCCGGACGCCCGGGAGATTCCCGTGGACGAGCTGGTGCCCGGCGACGTGATCCGTCTCGGCCCGGGCGATCTCGTTCCGGCCGACGTACGGCTGCTGCGTACGCAGGGCCTGACGGTGCAACAGGCCGTGCTCACGGGCGAGTCGGCGCCGGTCGCGAAGGACGCTGCCGATGCGGCGGCCGCCGACGGAGACTTCGACCGGCCCCAACTCTGCTTCCAGGGCAGCAGTGTTGCTTCCGGCAGCGCCACCGCCGTCATCGTGGCCACAGGTGCGCGGACACGGTTTGCCGCAGTCCACGGCCGTGGGGGCGACCGGCGCGAGGCGAGCGCCTTCGACCGCTCGGTGCACGGCATCTCCTGGATCCTCATCCGGTTCATGCTGCTGACCCCGCCGCTGGTCCTCATGGCCAACGCGGCCCTGCGCGACCGGGGCCTGGAGACGCTGCCGTTCGCCGTCGCGGTGGCCGTCGGGCTGACCCCGGAGATGCTGCCGGTCATCGTCACCACCTGCCTGGCACGCGGCGCCTCGCTGCTGGCCCGCACCCACGGGGTGATCGTCAAGCGGCTGCCCGCGCTGCACGACCTCGGCGCGGTCGACGTGCTGTGTCTGGACAAGACGGGCACCCTCACCCAGGATCGGCCGGTCCTCCACCGTGCCCTCGGCCCGGACGGACAGGATGATCCCGAGGCACTCCGCTGGGCCGCGGTGAACGCCTGGTGGACCCTTCAACTCGCCGACCTGCCCACACCGGACGCCCTCGACGAAGCGGTCCTGGACGCCGTCGACGAGGACGACCTCATGGCCTACGACGGGCTGGCCGCCCTCCCCTTCGATCCGGTACGGCGCCTCGCCACCGCCGTCGTCCGCACACCGGGCCGGCTCGGCGCGCACACGCTGGTCGTCAAGGGAGCCGCCGAGGCCGTACTGGAACGCTGCGCGCCGGCGCGGGCGGAACGCGAACGGCTGCTCACCCTCGCCGCCGAGCTGGCGGACGACGGCCTGCGGGTGCTGGCGGTCGCCGTCGCGGAACGTCCCGCCCGCACCCGTGATTACACCCCGGCCGACGAACGCGGCCTGTCCTTCCGGGGTTTCGTCACCTTCAAGGACGCCCTCGTCCCCACCGCCGCCGACGCGTTGAAGGTCCTCGCCGACCGGGGCGTCACCGTCAAAATCCTCACCGGCGACCACCCCGGCACAGCCGCCCGGGTCTGCCGCGACCTGGGGATCGCCGCGCCCTCCGACAGCGTCCTGACCGCCGACCGCGTCGACCGTCTCGACGACACCGAACTCGCCGCGGTAGCCGCTCGCACCACCGTCTTCGCCCGCTGCGCCCCCGAGCACAAGGCCCGTATCGCCGCCGCCCTGCGCGCGAGCGGCCACACCGTCGGCTACCTCGGCGACGGCGTCAACGACCTGCCCGCCCTGCGCACCGCCGACGTCGGCATCGCCCCGCGCGAGGCCGTGGCCGTCGCCCGGGAGAGCGCCGACGTGGTCCTCGCCGAGAAGGACCTCACCGCGATCGGCCACAGCATCGGGGCGGGACGGTACGCGGGCGGCAACATCACCACGTATCTGCGCATCACGCTCTCCTCGAACCTCGGCAACGTCATCGCGATGCTCGCCGCCGGCCTCCTCCTGCCCTTCCTGCCGATGCTCCCGGCCCAGGTGCTCGCGCAGAACCTGTGCTTCGACGCCGCCCAGCTCGCCTTCGCCTACGACCGGCCGCATCCGTCGGTGCTGCGCCGGCCGACCGTGCTGCGCCCCCGCGACCTGCTGCGCTTCATCACCGGCTTCGGTGTCCTCAACGCCGTCGCCGACCTGGCCACCTTCGGCGTGCTCGCCCTCGCCCTGCACGGACCCGACGGCCTGGACGACGCGGCGGTATTCCACTCCGGCTGGTTCACCGAGAACCTGATCACCCAGGCCCTGGTGATGACGCTGCTGCGCTCCGGACGGCACGCTGCCGAGGGCCGCACACCGGGGCCGATCGGCTGGGCGGCGGCCACGCTGACCGCCGTAGGACTGGTGCTGCCGGTCTCCCCACTCGGCTCGCTGCTCGGCCTCACACCGTTGCCGACCCTCTACTACCTGCTGCTGGCCGCGGTTCTCGTCCTCTATACCGCCGGGTTGATGGCGGTCAGGGCGCGGGACGAACGGCGCCTGACCGATCACCGGTGAGAGTCGTGAACCCGGTCGCTGCGGCCGGGCGTTCGATGCTTCACACAGCCCTTGGTCCACCTCCTGTAGAAGGGTTTCTCGGTACTTTTCGGGTCCTGGACGTGCACGCCGTCCTGAGAGAAGGCGGGAGATGGCCGAACCCCGGACACGGCGGCGATGGCTCGCGCCGGCGGTCTTCGCGGTCGTCGTCCCAGGTCTGCACTCGGCCCAACAGGCGCACGTCAGTGCCCAGTTGGTGATGGCGATCCTCTGCAACGAGGCATACAAGCCGCATGACGCGGCCTTCGAGCGGGCCTGGCAGAAGTACAAGCCGGACGCGGCCTTCGGCATCGCGAACATGCATCGCGTGACCTTCGACGAGGTCAAGAAGAGCCGGGACTTCGCCGGTCGGCGTTGGGACGAACTGCCCGATGACCGTGACCTCGCCATCGAGGCCGAAGCCTGGTATCTGCACGACCTGGCGGAACAGCTGCCCCCGACCTGGCACGGCTCCCTCAGCAAGGACGAACTGCTGGCACTCGGCTACAACACCGGCGCGAGCAACATGCTCGCCTTCGCGCGCGGTGCGACACCGGGCAGCCAGGCGCAGTCCTACCTGAACCGGCTGCACACCAACCGGGCCAAGGCGGGGAAAGTGGTCGGCGGGTGAGGCCCTCACCTTCTCGGACCGATGCCGGAATTATCCCTTCAGTCGTCCCGCTCCTTCCTGGTCAGAGCTGTCCTGCGCCGCCCATCTCCGCGGTGAACTCCACCGGGTCGCTGTCGGATCCCCGGACCATCGCGTGGAACTCCCACGCACCGGAGGAATCCCTGGTGAACTCCGCGACCGTCGTAGCGGTGGACCCGGCGACCTGAGCGAAGTCGTCCTCCAGCAGCTTCTGGTACCCCTCGACCACCAGCACCCCCGCGTTCGTTATGTCGCCGAAGGTCTTGGGGCCGGTGTTCTGATGGATCGCCACCCCTACGACCACCCGTACGAAGGAAGGCGCCAGGCGGTCGAGTTCCAGGACCATCACCTCCACGTAGCCGAGACCCAGCCCGGTCTCGCTGTGCCGGGGCATGTTGATGGTCCCGTCCGGCGAGCGACTGTCGTAGTGGACGACGTACACCGGCTGCCCGTAGGGGGCGTCCGCGGAGTAGGTGGTGGCGATGATGTCGAGATGGTGAGGCGGCCGGCTCCAGGGACTCGGGTCCCACTTGAGCCTCACTTCGGCCTTCCCGAGTCTCTTGCTGACGCTGCTCAGTGGCTGCTGCCTCTCTCGAATCGGCCCGCTGGGCGCGGACAGGGTTGTGCTTGATCCCGCGGGTTGATGCTCATCGCCACATGCCCGGAAGGGAGATGTACCCCAGGAGTCAGGCGACGGAACTGTTCATTCTGCGGCGGATCAAGGGGACGACTGATCTCACTCCATGGTTGAAAAGTTGCGCAAGGCAGCAATCATGGCTGACCGGCGGACCGGGCAAGTCCATGCGCATCCTCAACCACCTCGGCCCGGCCGGTCTCCGAGAGTGCCGCTGCCGGCTGAATCGCGCGGCCCGAGGCCGTCAGGGGCTCGCCACATCGAAGCCGTAGCGGAGAGGCTCGCTCGTCACCCCGGGGTCGAGGCGGTAGAGATACAGGGCCTCCGTGCGCACACCGTCTTCCAGGCCGTCCGTGAGGCAGGGGTACGTCACCTGGACCACCCGAGGCCGGTCGATGACGCGTGTCCGCAACCCGTCCGCCGGACCTCCGTCCAGCACCGCGTTTTCCCAGTTCGTCGTGCCGCTGTTTTCCACACCGAAAGTTTAAAGGTTGCGCAACTGCTTGATCTTCGTGAAGTGGATCACGTGACGGCGAGGTGTCTCAGGTGGCATCGGGGTCGAAGACGGAGCGCGCGGACCCTTCGGGGTGGTGGGCCTTTTCGAGCGTCACTTGGGGTGCCGCCGCCTGTGGTTCCGTGTCGTGCGCGGCATCTCGTACGGCGTCGGCCACCTCCGCCAGGTTCTTCCTGGGATCCAGGGCGCTGCGGATCTCGTCCAGGCCCAGATCGAGGCCGATTCCGTCGCCGTCCAGGACGTGCTTGCGTACGAACGTCTTCGGGTGCAGGTCCTCGAACTCGAAGTCCTTGAAATCCGGGCCCAGTTCGGAGCGGATGTCCTCCTTGGCGCTGTCGGAGAACGCCCGTACCTTGCGGATGAACTCCGCCGCGTTCTGAATGATCTCCGGCAGTTTGTCCGGGCCGAAGAGGAGGACGACCAGGATCGCGAGGGTGACCAGTTCCGGCAGTCCTACGTCCGGGAACATCAGCCGCTCCTCGCTGTCCCTGCCGCCCGGTTCGCCTGTCGCCCGGGCCCGCCTCCATGACATTACTTCAACTATTGCGCAAGTGTTGGAACCGTCGTGGTCGGTTCCGCGTTGGAACCCAGTGACGTGCGGACGGCCCACAGTCGGGAGGAAAGAGCCGTGGGAGTTTCCCTGGGCAAGGGTGGCAACGTGTCGCTGAGCAAGGAGGTGCCGGGGCTGAGCGCTGTGCTGATCGGGCTGGGCTGGGACGTTCGCACCACGACCGGTGCGGACTACGACCTGGACGCTTCCGCACTGTTGCTGAACACGTCGGGCAAGGTCGTCTCCGACCAGCACTTCGTCTTCTACAACAACCTCCGCAGCCCGGACGGCTCGGTCGAGCACACCGGCGACAACCTCACCGGTGAGGGCGAGGGCGACGACGAGAGCATCAAGGTGAACCTCGCCGACGTACCCGCCGAGATCGACAAGATCGTGTTCCCGGTGTCCATCCACGACGCGAACACGCGCGGACAGAGTTTCGGGCAGGTCCGCAACGCCTTCATCCGGGTGGTGAACCAGGCGAACAACGGGGAGATCGCCCGCTACGACCTCTCCGAGGACGCCTCCTCGGAGACGGCGATGGTCTTCGGCGAGCTGTACCGGCACGGCGGCGAGTGGAAGTTCCGCGCGGTCGGCCAGGGGTACGCCTCCGGACTGGCCGGCATCGCGTCCGACTTCGGCGTCAACGTCTGACGCTGCGCCAAGTGCCGTCGTCGCACGGAGACGGTGCACAGCGTCTCACCGGCGCCTTCCCCGCGAGGTGGACCGAACACGCCCCTGGACCGGGCGCTCGCGGTCCACTCCGCTTCCGCGCCTGCGATGGAACCACGAACTCCCGAGCGTTCCGGCGGGATGCCGATGACCTGGCTCGCGCTGGGAGCGGCGGCGCGGTGCGCGGGTCAGCTGACGGCGCGTTCGGGCTCCGGCTCGTGGACTGCGCTCGGTGCGGTCTGCGTGGCGCGCCGGCCGCGTGCGGTGACGACGATGCCGATCGCCGCCATGCCCAGGCACGCGCACACGATGACGGGGGACGACGCCTTGAGCATGGACAGCCCGGAGCCGGTCAGCAGCACCACGAGGGCCCAGCGCACCGCGGGTCCGGTGACGCGGGTGGAGGCGACGGCGCCCAGGACCACTCCGGGGATCGCGCCGATGAGCAGCGTCGCGGCCAGGCCGAGGTCGGCGTCCCCGATCAGCAGGTGTCCCAGTGCGGCGGCGGCCACCAGGGGGATGGCCTGGACGAGGTCCGTGCCCACGAGGTGGTTGGCCTTCAGCCGGGGGTGGGCCAGCATCAGCATGACGATGATGAGGGAACCCGAGCCGACCGAGGTCATGCCGACGATGACCCCGCCGACCAGGCCGATCAGCAGCGTCGCGACGGGCCGGACGGGCACGTGGGCGTCCTCGTCGGCGATGGTGCCGCGCCGGCGGTCCAGCCACAGACGTACGAGCATGCCCGCGACGGCGAGCAGCAGCGCCGTACCGATGACGTACTTGACCCGCTGTTGCAGCGCGTCCCCGTCCCCGAACAACTGGAGCAGGAAGACCCCGCCGAACGCGGCCGGGACGGCGGTGGGCAGCAGCCAGCGCACGATGTCCCAGCGCACGGTGCCGGCCCGCTGGTGCACGAGCGCGCCGAACGGCTTCATGAACACGGAGGCGGCCAGGTCGCTGCCGATCGCCGCGGTGGGGTTCACACCGAAGACCATCACCATGATCGGGGTCATCAGCGCCCCGCCGCCCATGCCGGTGAGTCCTACGGCGAACCCGACCAGGGCTCCGGCGACGACGATCGGGGCGGAGACATCCATGTCCACGACCGTAGACACCTTTCCTATGGGAAAGGTGTGGAAAGCGTCGTCCGATCGTCGCCTTCGATGCGTGACCTGCGATGGTCACCGGTGGCTCCGGGGACCCGGATGTGCCCGGAATCGTTTTACGGATCGCACCGTCACCAGAGGAGCACTGATCTCGTCCGCCGGATCGACGGACCCCTCGGGGCACGGTCTCTGTCCGCCGGCACCGGCTGCTTCGTCGCCCAGGAGCTTGCCCACGTCTCCGCCGGCCGGTTCGCCCTCGCGCGTGAAGCCGAGGCGGGGGACAAGAAGGCCGCCCGCGCGCTGAAGGCGCTGGAGCGGCTGTCCCTCATGCCGGCCGGCGCCCAACTCGGTATCACGATCTGCACGTTGGGCCTCGGCTCGGTGTCCAAGCCCGCGATCTCGCACGAACTCGACCCACTGCTGCACAAGCTGGGCCTGCCGAGCGGGCTGAGCTACGGAGTCTCCTTCGCCGTCGCCATGGTCGTCGTGAGGTTGAGCAATGCGCCGGTACGGCTGTGCCGGGTCACCCCGCGCGACGAGCTGGCCGAGGTCCACAACCGCGAGCAACTCACCCATCTCGTCGAGGAGTCGAAGCGCCCCGGCCTGATCAGCGAGACCGACTCGGAGCTGCTCACCGTCGGTTGCGCGCACGCCCGTGACGCGCTCATCGCCCGTACCCGCGGGCGTACGGTCACCGCCCGAGACCTTGCCCGTCCGATACCGGAGCTGACCGAGCAGGACACGATCAGCCACGCCATCGAGCAACTCCGCCGGCGCAGGGCCTCCCTCGCGGTGGTCCGTGACGAGATCGGCAACCTCACCGGCATGGTCACTCTCGACGACCTGCTCGCGCGTTCCTGCATCCCCAGGCGGCATAACGGCGGTGCTCCTGTCCGGCGTCTCAACTCCGGGCGTCGGACAGGACGTTGGGAACAGGCCCGGACGGCCAACGCCCGCAGCCGCTCACTACACTCCCCCCGGTGAACAACATACGGTGCACCCAATGCGGTGCGGTGGGGCTGGAGCCGGGCTTCGTCGAGGACTCCGGACAAGGCGCTCGCGGGTTCGCGCGGTGGATCGCGGGCCCCCTTCAGCGAGGCCCGCTCGGCAATGCCAAGAGGATGGGCCGACCGCGCTGGCAGATCGACGCCTATCGTTGCCCCACCTGCGCGCACCTGGAGCTGTTCGCCGCCCAGCCGGACTAGCGGCGCGGAATGCGAGTGAGCCCAACAGCCAATCGCCGGGCCGGCACATCCCGACCTCGGTCGTGCACCGCGCCGTCAGGGGCGCCGGGAGTCGTCCTCCTTGAGCGCCCTGGCCTCGCTCTTGAAGATCCGGGCCGCCTTGCCCGCCGAACGCGTCAGCTCCGGAAGCTTCTTGATCCCGAGGACGACCACGACGACGAGAAGGATCACGGCCAGTTCGCTCAAGCCGAACATCAGGTCTGCTTTCTCCCGGGGAACCAGGCCGCTACGGCGTACCGGCCACACCCTGCAATCCACAGTGCTGTAGAAGTCTCTCCCGAAGCGTGATCGCTCAACCACCCCGCCTTCCAGCCCAGTTGGTGGGACGTGAGTCTGTGCGAGGGAGCGGGGACAGCAGGATGCAAGACCAGCACGACAACGGAACCGAGGCGACACCCCGATCCGCCCGCCAGGAACTGGCGGGCCGCTGCCGCACCGTCACCGAGGCCCGCTGGTTCGCCCTCACCGTCTTCGCCGTCATCCTCGCCAACGCCGCCCTGCTCGGCGTCGAGACTTATCCGGGGCTGGCCGCCGACTGGCACCACTGGTTACGGCCGGCCGAGCATGCCTGTCCGGCCGCCTTCACCGTCGAGATCCTGCTGTGCCCGGCCGCCCACGCCGACGGGAATACGGCATGACGCGCTCGCTCGACGCGCCGGAGATCAACGCACGTGCTGGAATCCGACCAGGCGCTCGCCGCTCCGCACCTCTGCCAACGGTGGTCCCGGATCAAGCCGCCCACCGGGGCCACCGCACAACGTCCGGTCTTCGCGAATCATCCGCGAACTGGGGCCAGTTCGACTCACCTCGGTGTGGCCGCCGGCGGACGCCCTGGCCAACCTCCCGCTGGAGCCTGCTCTACTGCGCCTCATACGTGCTGCTCGCCCCCTTCGCCCTGGTCAACGTCCTGATCGGCGTGGTTCTCACGTCCCTGGACGATGCCCGTGAGACGGAGCGGGACGAGCCGCAGCGGCAGGATTCGCCGGCGTCGGAGGACGAGGGTCGCCGACTGCTGCTGGAACGCATTGCCACGGCCCGTCGGGCACTGGACGACCTCGAACAGGACCTCGTTCAGTCGGCGGTGTCGAATGCGGATGTGGGAGAGGTCACCGGCGGGAACGGCGACAGTTGCTATATCGCGCAATCATCCAGCCCGAGGAGTGCGCCCTGGCGTACGGGTTGGCTCCCTGCCGTCTCAACGTCGCGCCGATGGTTGGTGTCGGCGGCAGCGTAAGGAGTGGTGGATGAGCGACCCGTGGGGCGAGCCACCCGGCCGTGCGGCCACGCGAGGTCGCTCCACCGTGCCGCACCAACGCAGAGCGGACGGAGCGTCGGCCCACCGGCCGCCGGGCGGAAGGGCTGCCGCCCGCCAGGCCGCACGGTCCAAGGGGCGCTCCTGGCCCCGGCCATCACCCGCCGCCTAGTCGAGCGCCACGCCCGTCTCGATCCCGAAACGGCCACGCTCCACCGGGACTTGGACAGGCTGACGCCCCGCGAACTCGAAGTACTGGGCCTGCTGGCCCGCGGCCTGAGCAACGCCGAACTCGCCGCCCACCTCCACCTCTCCGAGACGACGATCAAAACCCACGTCGGTCGCATCCTCGCCAAACTCGGCCTGCGCGACCGCGTCCAGGCGATCGTCGTGGCGTACGAGACCGGACTGGTCAGCCCCGGCGGGCCCGGGACCGCTTCACCTGCCGCCGACCGGAGACAGTGAACGGCCGAGCTTCACCGATGCCGCGGATCCGGCCATGGCCGATGTGCGGCCTTTCCGCCTGCGCAGGCGCTGTTCACACTGCCGGTGAGGAGTCTGGACCGGGGGCGCGGATGGCTGCACGGAACAGCGCGCGACAGGGGCGACGGAACACGGCGGTGCGGAGACGGCGTGAGGCACGGCGAAGGGTGGCTGCCCTGGCTGCCGGAGGCCTGCTGGGTGTGCTGCTCATCGTGGTGTTCTGGTCGGCGATCTGGAGGTACGTCATCGGGCTGGCCGTTGTCGCCGCAGTGGGCAGTCTGGCGTGGTGGTTGTGGCGTACGGACCGGGTGGTGCGAGGCCGCGATCGTGCGTGGCGGCGGGAGGACGCGGTGGCGGCGGGGCGCCGGTCGCTTGCCGAGGTGGACTCCATGACCGGCACGCAATTCGAGGATCTGGTGGCCGACTTGTGCCGCAGGGACGGATGCACCGACGTGCGGCGCGTGGGTGGGGCCGGTGATCAAGGGGCCGATGTGGTCGGGCGGTTGCCGGACGGACGCACCATGGTCATCCAGTGCAAGCGGTACACGCCGAGCGCCACCATCGCCAACCGTGAACTGCGCGATCTCCTGGGTTCACGAGTGCACTTCGAGGCGGACGTGGCGATCTTCGTGACGACGACGCGATTCAGCCGCCCCGCCACCGAGTTCGCCCTCAAGCACGGCATTCTCGCCGTCCACCGTGACCACTTGGGTCTGTGGAACAGCGGAGCCTCGCTGAGATCGCTGCTCGACGTCAATGGCTCGGGACAGGGCGATGCGCGTCATCGGGCGCGGTGGAGGAAGACGTACGGGTGAGCGGTCCGGTGCGGCGCCGGCCACCCGTCCGGCTGCGCTCGCTGCCGATGTTCAGGAACAGGCCGGTTCGCAGAGGGCGTTGCGCACGGCTGTCGGCTGGGAGTGAAGTGGGTGGATCGGCGATCTTTGCGAGGCGTCCGGTGGCACATGGTGCCGGTCGTACCGCCGGTGCCGTGGCGCAGGGGCCGACGGCGTACGACGCCGTGCCCTCGGCGAACAGACGATCTCCCGAGCCACCGACCCCGTCACCTGCTCGTCGAACCTGACGCCCAGCACAGAGTGCCCTCAGCGCTGCTGCGAGGTCCTTGACGGTCCGTCCGTGAGGAAGGCGTGGATCTGTTCGGCGATCAGGGGCCAGTCCCGGCCGAACCAGATGAGGTGGCTGTCGGCCCGGCTTTCGAGCAGCTCGGCGTGCGGGAGGGCGCCGGCGAGCGCCTGGGCGTGGGCGAACCGCACCGCGGCGTCCTGACGGGTGGCGATCACCAGAGCGGGCTGGGAGACCTGGCCCGCATGACCTGCCAAGTCTTCGGTAGTCGCAAGCTCCTTGAGGTCGCGACTGAAACCCCGCCCCGACCGCATCCGCGAGAACAGTGGGATCAGCCGTGCTCGGTCCTCCGGTCGAAGGCCCGCGACCGCATCTCGTACGGGCAGGAGCGTGAGGTCGCGCAGCAGCATTCGCAGGCCGGCGTCCGGCGCGTACCGCACGAGGGAGTGAACGAGCGCCCAGGAAACGCGCTCCGCGCGCGGTGCGAAAACGATCTGAGCGCCGAGACGGATCCGGCGGTCGGGCCAGGGCAGCGGTCCGACGGCGCACTGCAGGAGCAGCCTCCACACCAAGGCCGGGTGGAGGGCCGCCATCGCCACCGCGGTGGGTCCGCCGCCCGATACGCCGACTGCGGCGGCGACTTCGGTGATCCCGAGATGGGCGCAGAGCGCGGCGGTGACATCGGCGAACCCGGCAGCCGACCCTCCGGTCGAGACCGGTGTACGGCCATACCCCGGGCGGGACGGAACAAGTACCGAGCATCCGGCTTCGGCGAACACCTCTTCACCCAGGGAGAGCCCCGCGCGCATGTGCCCGCCGTAGAAGACCACGACGGTGTTCGGGCCGCGCCGCTCGAAGCGGTACTCGACGCGTCCAGCGGCCAACTCGGCCAGCTCGGTGGGGTGTTCGTCCGGGCCGTGACTGCGGGCGCTGCTCACGGCGACTCCTCACCCCGCCCGAGGGTGTCCGCGGCCGAACCCGAGCAGGCCCTGCGGGTTCCGGGCCGGGCACCGCCGTCGAGGCAGTCGTTTCCTGCCCGGGACCGAGTCACCTTCGCATCGTGCCACGGTCCGCTGCCGGTGCCCCCGACCGGCCTCCTCTCCGCGTCGTAGGCCGCTGGGCAGGCCGGTTGCATCGTGCGAAGAGCGTCCCGGCAGCGCATCCGCGTCATCCGCGTGACGGTGGCCGCCGGGACTTCGAGGGCGAGACGGGAGCCGGGCGTGCGGGCGCGTGACTTGGCGGTGGAGTACGAGACGGTCGGCCTCGACAGCGACGCGATGGACGCCGCGCGGCGGATGGCCGAGCACCGGCTGCCGGCGCTGCTGGTGGTGGACGAGCGGGGGACGCCGAAGGCGATCCTGCCCGCCTCGCAGATGGTCAAGATCCTCGTGCCGATGTACGTGGTCGAGGACCCGACGCACGCCGCGGTGGTCGACGAACGACATGCCGACCGGTTGTGCCAGGCGTTGAAGGGCCGCAAGGTGCGCGACTGCCAGTCGAAGACCGTGCCCGCGCCACCTTTCGCCGGCCTCGCATCTGCTGGAACGGCTTCTCGCCGCCACGTCCTGACCGGCGGCGTCAGGTGTTGTCCGGGCTGTGACCCGGGTGGATGCCGTACGCGGTTGGCTGTTCCCGGCAGCCGGCGGTGCGCGTGGGGCCCTCGGCCGCACTCACCCAGAACTGTCAAAGAAGCGTCAAGAACCTGTATGGTTCCCAGCGGTGTGCCGGGAAGCCTGGTCGGCGAGTAGGGGATAAGTCTCTCTTCCGATCGGGGTGTTCGCCATGGTGCTCGTGGTCGTCGACGGCACGCAGGTCTCCCTGCCCGAGTCGCGCGCCAAAGGCGCCGGGCCGACGCACACATCCTCGGGAGTGACGGCATCCGTCGAGCCGCTGGGCGAAGCCCTGAGGAGGGCGTTCGCGCGGATCACGGTCCCCGCGGACATCTGGCGCACCGCTCCGCGGCCTGTCGCCGATCCAGCCGACGAACCCCTCTCCGAGCCCGGCGGAGGATCGTGAACGACTGGCACAGCTGGGCGGCGATCGCCGTGTTCGTCGGCGCGTACGCCCTGATCATCGGCGAGAAGATCGACGTCTCGGCGTTCCACTCCGAGGACTCCGGGATCGACTGGAACGTCATCTTCCTGCTGCTGTGCCGGGTGATGTTCCGCAGAACGTTCGTGTACGACGAGGACCGCGCCGCCGAGATCATGGCCCCTGGAGGAGCGGGAGGCCATCAAGGACCCGCGCCTGCTGGTCCAGGGCCTGATCGTGCTGGCCCTGGTGGTGGCGGGCTTCGTCCTGCACCCGGTGCTGCACTACGAGCCGAGCATCGTCGCACTGCTGGGCGCCGGGCTGCTCGTCGCCGTCTCCACGGCCGAGACGAGCGAGGTCCTGTCCGAGGTCGAGTGGCCCACGCTCGCCTTCTTCGCGGGCCTGTTCATCATGATCGGCGGCCTGATCGACACCGGCGTGATCGACGAGGTCTCCAAGGCTCTGGCGGACGCGATCGGCACGAACGAACTCGGCGGCTCGCTGACCATGCTGGGTGCCTCAGCGGTCCTGTCCGGGGTGGTCGACAACATCCCGTACCACGTCACGTGGTGGGCCCTCGCCCTCGGCGCGGACCTGGGCGGCAATGCCACCGCCATCGGCGCCTCCGCGACGTCGTCGTCCTCGGCATCGCCGAACGCAACCGACAGCCCATCACCTTCTGGCAGTTCACCAAGCACGGCCTGATCGTCACCGCCGTCACCGTGGCCGTCTCGCTCGGCTGCATGTGGCTGCGCCACTCCGCACCGGCCTGAACCGGGCCATCGATCGATATCGGACAGAACAGAGAGGACAGGGAGACACACATGGGTACTCCACGCGTGAGCAGTACGCCGTTGCCGGGGATCGGTGTCCGCTACGACCTGACGACACGTGAGCGGCGCCGTGTGTCGGTGGTCGCGCACCGGGACGGCGAGCGCACGCTGAACGCCTACCGCACGGACGATCCGGACGCCTGCGCCCTGTCGGTACGGCTGACCGCGGGGGAGACGACGGCGCTCATCGACGCGCTGCTGCCCTCGCACCACAGCCCGAACCTGCTGTCCACGACCGAACTCGGGCTGGTCGCGGAGCGCGTCGCGCTGTCGGCGCTCTCGTACTGGAACGGCCGGGTGCTGGGCGAGACCCGGATGCGCACCGAGACCGGCGTCTCCATCGTGGCCGTACTGCGCCGGGCCGAGGCCGTCCCGTCTCCCACGCCGGACTTCCGGCTGGCCGGCGGGGACACCCTGATCGTGATCGGCACGCGCGAGGGCGTCGAGTCGGCCGCGGCGATACTCGGGCGGGAGTGACCCCGATGCATTCATCCGCACGGTTCCTGATCGAGTTCGGCGCGATCATCCTGGCCCTGGGACTGCTGGGCCGGTTCGCCGCGCGCTTCCAGTTCTCCCCGATACCGCTCTACCTGCTGGCCGGACTGGCCTTCGGCGAGGGCGGGCTGCTCCCGTTGGGCACGAGCGAGGAGTTCGTCGCCATCGGCGCCGAGATCGGTGTCGTCCTGCTGCTGTTGATGCTCGGCCTGGAGTACTCGGCCAGCGATCTCGTCTCCAACCTCAAGACCCAGTACACCGCCGGTCTCGTCGACGCCACCCTCAACGCGCTGCCCGGTGCCGCCATGGCGCTGCTGCTCGGCTGGGGACCCGTCGCCGCGGTGGTACTGGCCGGGGTCACCTGGATCTCCTCCTCGGGTGTCATCGCCAAGGTCCTCGGCGACCTGGGCCGCCTCGGCAACCGCGAGACCCCCGTCATCCTCAGCGTCCTGGTCCTGGAAGACCTCTCCATGGCCGTCTATCTGCCGATCATCACCGCCCTGCTGGCCGGCACGGGCCTCGCGGCGGGCAGTCTCACCCTGGCCGTCGCGCTCGGCGCCGCGGCACTCGTCCTGCTGGTCGCGGTCCGCTACGGCCGCCACATCTCCCGCTTCGTCTCCAGCGACGACCCCGAGAAGCTGCTGCTGGTCGTCCTGGGCCTGACCCTGCTGGTGGCCGGTCTCGCCCAGCAGCTCCAGGTGTCCGCCGCCGTGGGCGCGTTCCTGGTCGGCATCGCCCTGTCCGGCGAGGCCGCGGAGGGTGCGCACAGCCTGCTCTCCCCGCTGCGGGACCTGTTCGCCGCCGTGTTCTTCGTCTTCTTCGGCCTGCACACCGACCCGGCGAGCATCCCGCCGGTCCTGCTGCCCGCGCTGGCCCTGGCGGTGGTCACCGCCGGCACGAAGATCGCCACGGGGTACTGGGCGGCCCGGCGCGCGGGGATCTCGGTGAAGGGTCGCTGGCGAGCGGGCGGCACGCTGGTCGCCCGGGGTGAGTTCTCGATCGTCATCGCCGGCCTCGCCGTCACCGCCGGCATCGAACCCTCCCTCGGCCCCCTGGCCACGGCGTACGTGCTGATCCTGGTCATCATCGGCCCGCTCACCGCCCGCTACACCGAGCCCCTGGCCACCCTCCTGACCGGGCGACGCCGCAAGCCCGCCCCTGTGACCGGCACGGGCGAGACCCTGGTGAGCGTGGCCGAAGAGCCGCACGAGGTGGCGTAGAACTGCCGGCGGGGCAGGTCAGTCCCTCCTTTCTGCGCTTCTTCTTCGAGGTCGCGCCCACGTCGTCCACCGACCGGCTGCCCGGACGCTCGGGCATCCGGGCAGCCGGATCGGGGTGGTCGTTTTCCTCGGCGGGACCGACGGCCGGTACGGCGGTCGTCGCATCGGACGGGCGTGTGCCGGTCAGTGACGGCATGCGCGGGTCGCCGCTGCCAAGGGGGACAACGTCATCTCGGTCGGCTACTTGTGGTTGCGCTGCTTCGCTCTCACCTGGTCGTCAGGAAGGCGTCAAGGCGCATGGCTAGGGTCCGGATCAGGTCGCAGACCGGGCGTCGCGCTCCCCGAGGCAGGAGGCAGCGCATGACCGGCTCCGGGACAAGTCGTTCGACGTGTTGGAAGACGCCAAGGCGTGGCTGCGCAGGGCCGGCACCGACAGCGAACGCGGCGAGTTCGTCGATCCCCGCGACGGCTCCATCACGCTGGACGACTGCGTAATGCGGGACATCAGTCCGGCGGTACTGCGCGGCTACATCGCCACGCTGGAGAGCGAACTGTCACCCCGATACGCCCGGCAGATCCTCGGCTCGCTCTCGAACATCTTCGAGACCGCCATCGACGACAAGCGTCTGGTGCGCAGTCCGATGCGGGCCAAGTCCGTGGCGGTGGCCCAAGGCGCCGGAGGAGCAGAGGGACGCCTGGCCCCCGGAGACCGCGTGTGCGGCGCGTTCCGCGTCCTGGACGAGGTGGTGGCGGCGTTTCTGGTCGCGGCTGACGAACCAGGTCGCGAAGGCCGCGGTGACCATGCCGTACGCGGTGATCCCGACGACCATCACCACGGAGCCGGTGACCCGGCCCCACAGGGTCACTGGGTAGAAGTCGCCGTAGCCGACGGTGGTCGCGGTCTCGATCGACCACCACAACGCCATTGGGTAGGTGGTGATGTGCGCTCCGCGCGCGCCGTGTTCGGCGGCCACGACCGCGTACGATCCGGCCGCCATCACCGCCACGAGGACGGCACTCGCACCGCCTGCGGACTTCACGTGCAGCGAGCGGCCTTCCCGGCCGAGCAGCAGCTCGACCGCCCTCGTCAGGAATCCGGGCAGCATGCCCGGATCCTGCGCGACGGACGGCCGATGACGGGTGCCTGGCGCGCTCCCGTCCGTCGTGCTTCACCCCAACGGCGGGCAGCTTGTCCGGAGCTGGACGGCAGCCGCGTAGCCGGGCGAGTTGCCGTCGGCTGGCTCAGTCGTCGTTGTCCAGGGTGGTGACGGTGAAGGCGTCGAGGGTGAATTCGGCGGTGGAGCTGGTGCCGGTCTTGGTGAGGCCGACCCATGCTTCGCCCGTGTCGGGTGCGGTGAACTCGTAGGTGAATTCGGTGGGTTGGGTGGCAGCCGGGAGGGGAGTGCTGGTGAGTTGTCGGGTGGTGGGGGTGTCGACGGCGGTGGTCCAGGCGTACTGGCCGGTGGAGTCGTTCTCGTAGCGGAAGGCGACCCGGTAGCGGTGGCCGGGTGCGAAGCGGACGGTGTGGGGGAGGGTGCGGTAGACGGTGCCGAGGCGTTCGCCGCGGGACTTCAGGGACCACTCGCCGTCGATGACGTCGTCGATCGCCTTGCCGTTCCAGCCGCGTTGGGTGTAGGTGGTGTGGCGGCGGGCCAGGTGGGTGCGCGGGTCGTTGGCGGTTCCGGTGCCGGGGCCTTCGACGAACGGTCCCCAGCCCTGCGGGACATGCTCGAAGTCCTCGAAGACCAGGGCCCCGGTGGCCTGCGGGCGCGGTGCCGCGACGACGCGCAGGTTGTCGAAGACGATCCGGGCGTCACCGGCCGCCGCGCGCAGGGTGAGGCTGACCGGACCGCCGCCCGCCGGGACGGTGAAGCAGGTGAACATGCGCTGCGCGCGGGTGCCGTGTTTGCTGTCGGCGTTGACGTAGTTGACGGCGGTGGAGGTGTCGGTCCAGTTCACGGCGGTGACGCCGTCGGCGGTGGCCAACTCCAGGGCGGCCCGCCGCAGTTCACCCGCGCTCGCGCCGACCTCGACCTGTACGGAGGCCGCGTAGGGACCGGGCGGAAGTCGGCCCAGCCGGGTGGTCAGTGCGGCTGCGCCGCCCGCTGGGATGATCAACTCCCGGTCGCCGAGGGTGTCGCGTACGACGGAGGCGGGGCCGGTGACCTGCCAGTGCTCCAGGTGGCCGGAGAGGAAACCGGGGTCGTGCAGGGGGGTGCCTTCGCCGAAGGCGGGGTCGGGCTGCGCGGGTGCCGGGGTGCGGTGGACGACGTAGGGCTGGGCGGGTTCCGCGGTGATGGTGACCGTGCCGTCGGTGACGGGGAGTTCGACGGCGGGGCCGCGGCCGGTGTCGGAGAGCGGGTAGGCGCAGATCCTGCCGGTGGTCGGCCACTTGCGCGGCAGGCGCCAAGTCGTCGTGCCGCCTGCGGGGTTGTAGTGGTAGAGGCGGTCCGGGTTCGCGGCGTTGCGTGGTTCCCAGGGCAGCAGGTAGGTGCCGGCGTCGTAGACGACACGTCCGTCGGTGGTGATGCGGCGGCTGCCGGTGGTGTCGTCGACCGTGGTGGTGTAGGGGCCGAAGAAGGTGACCTGATGCTCGGTCCAGCGCTTGACCGGGTACGCCTGGAGGTATTTGGCGGGCAGGTTCTGGGTCCAGATGTTGGCGTAGAAGGCGTTCCAGTCGACCTTGCCGCGCCAGCCCTCGTAGGCGACGAGCCGGGCGGTGGGCAGCAGGGGCCACTTGTCGGCGAAGACGTCTTTCTGGTGGTGGCGCAGGAAGCGGATGAGCTGGGAGTTGATGCCGCGGGAGGTGTCGGCGCCGTAGTCGGTCTCGTTCGCCCAGTGCGACCACAGGGAGGAGCGTTCCAGGCCGTGACCCCATTCGGTGGCGATCATCCAGCCCTGGGCGTGGAGTTCGCGCTGGAGGCGGTCGGAGGTCCAGCCGGATTCGCGGAAGACGTCGAGGTAGACGGTGTTGAGGGCGGGGTCGGTCTCGGCGCGGAGCTGGGCGAAGCGGGCGGCGATGGTGCCGGCGGTCAGGTCGCGGCGGGAGTCGATGCGGTAGGACAGGTCGAGCCAGTCCCACTGCGGGTTGGCGGGGTCGGCGAGGGTGTCGGTGAAGTGCCGGGCGGCGGGGTACGCCTCGGTGGCGTTGACGTGGACGGCGAAGTCGCTGTGCCACAACTTCCCCGCGCGCAACAGGGAGTTGAGGTCGGTGAGGCCGCCGGCGCGCTGGTTGTAGTTGCCGCCGTAGTCGGGATGGGAGGAGTCGTGGCCCTCCGCCTGGTAGCCCTTCAGGAGGGTGAACTGCCGTAGCCCGTCGGTCGCGAGCGAGATCCGCTTGACCTGGTCCAGGGCGGCGAGGAACGGATTCGTGGCCTGGGAGGCGAAGTTGTAGGAGATGTGCGAGGCCACCCGCAGATGCTGCTCGTCCGCACCCGGCGGCTCGACCATGATGTCCCGCAGCGCGATCGCCGCATCCTGCCAGTCGATCACCCCGTCGTCGTTGCGGTCCCGGGTGAGGATCACGGTGGCGTACGGCAGCGGTTCGGTGTCCGGGGCGCCTGCCGCGCGGTAGGTCCACTGGCCGCACGAGATGCCCAACTCGACGGTTCCGTCAGCCAGTTGCCGCACCCGGCGCCAGAAACGCCCGTTCTCCCAGGTGGTGTCGGCCGCGGTGGACACCGTGTCGTAGACACTGTTGTTCTCCAGCGCCACGCCCAACTCGGCGGTGTGCGCGACGATGTACGCGCAGCCCAGCGGCTTGGCGTCGGCCGGTGTGGACGCGGTGACGCGGATCGTCGTGTCGGCGGTGACGGCCTTGTTCAGCCCGACCCGCGCGGCCAGCACCGTCGCGGTGTCCTGGTCGGAGCGCACACTGACGAGGTTGTGCCCGGGGATCTCCAGCGTGCCCACGCGCAACGCCTCGGTGTCGGTGACGGAGGTGACCTTGAACGTGACCGTCCAGCCGTCGGCCGCGATCTCCGCGCCGATCAACACCCCATCGGCCAGGGCCAGTTCGTATGCCACCCGGTCCGCGCCGACCGTCGCGGCGACCTGCGGGGTGTAGGTCTGGCCGTTGACCAACAGGGAGGTCAGGGGCTCCGCGCGGCCGTGGATCACCGCGCCGCTCTCGCGGTCGGTGTACGACACGATCCTCGGGAACGCCGTGTCGACCACCACGTCCAGCTCGGGCGAACGCAGCGCCACGGTGGTGCCCTCGTCGGCCCGGGCCTGGCCGGCCGTGGCGAGCGACCCGGCCAGACCGGCGGCGGCCGCTGTCACGACCACGGCGCGTCTGCTCGGGCCCACAGGACGACCGGCTTCGGGCAGGTTCGTCTCCGGCATTGCCGAACTCCCTTCCGTCGCCGGTCCAGGGAAGGGGCGTGTCAACTCCCCGACCGGCAGCGAGTACACGGCGGCTGACCCCTGTCCATCTGTCGAGATCATCCGCAACAGTCATTGCGCGACCTCGCCATTCTGACTTAATTTCTGAAATTAAGTCATGGAGGAGGAGTGAATCATGAGAGCGGAAGGCATGCGCCGCGGCAACGCCTCGGCCGTCCTGCGCGCCGTCGTCGCCGACGGCCCGCTCTCGCGCGCCGACATCGCCCGTCGTACGGGACTGTCGGCGCCCAGCGTCACCAAGCTCACCGCCGTCCTCGTCGACGCGGGCCTGCTGAGCGAGCAGGCCCCGCTGGAAACCACCCAGGGCCGGCCGCGCGTGCCCGTGCGCATCGACCCACGGGGACCCGTCGCCCTCGGCATCCACATCGGGCTGCTGCGTACCACGTTCGGTCTGGTCGCCCTCGACGGCACGGTTCTCTCGCAGCGGGTCCTCGACCACGCCGGCGACCTCGACCCGCGCCGGATCGCCGAGCAGGCCGTGACCGGCGCCGGTGGCTTCCTGGCCGAACGGCTGGGCGGGCGGCGCCTGTTGGGCACCGGTATCAGCCTCGGTGGCTGGGTCGACGGCGACGCGGGCACGGTCGTCGAGCACAGTGCGCTGGGCTGGACCGACGTATGCCTGCTGGACCTGCTGGACGACCGGCTGCCGGGGCCTGTGGTGCTCGACCAGAACGTACGGGCCGCCGCCCGGGCCGAGTTGTGGTTCGGGGCGGGCCGCGAGGTCGACGACTTCGTGTACATCTTCTTCGGGAACATCCTCGGCGCCGCCGTGGTCGTCGACCGCTCCGTGCATCGCGGCCCCGGCGCGGCGGCCGGCGGGATCGAGCATCTCCCGGTGAGCGGGGTCGGGGACACGGCGTGCGGGTGCTGCGGTGCCGCGTGCCTGTCGGCGGTCGCGAGTGACGCGGTGCTGGTGGAACGGGCCCGCGCGGAAGGGGTGTTGGCTTCGGGTGACGCGCATCTGCCGCTTCCGCTGGAGCGGCTGATCGCCGCCGCGCGCCCGGCGGGGACCGGCTCCGGGGACGCACGCGCCCAGCAACTCCTGCGTACCCGCGCCGAGTTCGCCGGACGCGCAGTGGCCACCATCGCCGATCTGCTCAACCCCAGCCGGGTCGTTCTCGCAGGCGGCATCGTCGTCGCCGACGAGTACCTGCCCGACCTCCGCGCGGCCGTCACCGACCGGGTGCACCGGGGCTGGAACGCCGACGAGCGCATCGTGACCAGCACCTTCGGCTCGGGCACGCTGGTCGTCGCCTCCGCGATGCCGCTGCTGGAGTCGGCCTATCTGGACCCGCTCGCGCTCGTCGAGGACGGCGGAGAGCGGGAGGCGGCGTCGTGATGGGGCTGCCTTCAGCTCTGCCGCCTGGTGAGGGTGTCGTGCCGGGTCCGGCTCCCGCCCTGCCGCCCTCTGAGGACTGGGAGTTGTTCCGGATCGCGGTGAGCGCCCGGACGGAGTGGCTGGTGCTGCGCGTGAGCTGCGAGGACGGTGCGTACGGGTACGGCGAGTGCTCGGACGCGGGTTCCCTCGACACCGTGGTGCGTGAACTCCGGCGGTTCGCGGGGCCGTTCGACCCGGTCGCGCCGAGTTCCGACGGCCCCGGTGACTTCTACGCTCGCGACGACTTCGCCACGGTCACCGTGCGCGGCGGCGTCCAGCAGGCCCGCCTCGACCGCACCGCCCGCCGGGTCGGTGTGCCGCTGCGGCTGCTGCTCTCGCCCCAGGACACCCTGGACACGTTCGAGTTGTACGCCAACCTCAACCGCGCCCCCGGCGGCCGTGCCCCGCACCAGGTGGCCGCGACCGCCGAAGCCGCCGTACGCGACGGCTTCACCGCCGTGAAACTCGCCCCCTTCGACACCCCGGACCCGACCGGCCGGCACGACCTCGCGCGGATCGGCCTCGACCGGGTGCGCGCCGTCCGTGCGGCTGTCGGCGACGGGATCGACGTCATGGTGGACGCCCACCAGTGCCTCACCCTCGACGAACTCACCCCGCTTCTGGGCCCGTTCGAGGATCTCGGCCTGCACTGGCTGGAGGACGGCGTCGGTATCGAGCGTCCCGGTGAACTGGCCGAGTTGCGCACCCGTACGGAACTGCCGCTGGCCGGGGGTGAGTTCGCCCGGCGCCGGAGTGACATCCATGCCGTGCGCGGTCTGCTCGACGTACTGCTGCCGGACCTGAAGCACGCGGGCGGCCCGCTGGCCGTGCTCGACCTCGTCAACCAGATGGCGTTCAAGGCGCGGATCTCGCTGCACAACCCCTCCGGCCCCGTCGCCACCCTGCACGCCGCGCACATCGCGCCCACCGACCCGGCCCTCGCCGAACGCCTGGAGTACGCCTACGGCGAGGTGAGTTGGCGCGCGGACGTGGTGCACGGCGCCGAGCGGATCCACCGCGGCCGGCTCACTGTGCCCGATGCCCCCGGCATCGGCGTCGAACTCGACACCGAGCACCCGGCGGTCACCCGGGTCTGGAGCGGACGCCTCGAACCGCGCCCCTCCTGTTGTCGCTGAACCCGCCTTCGCACCCTCCCGCCTGACGGCATGTCACGTCCGTCATGCGCTCCCCGCAGCCTTCATCTCCCTTTCTGCCGACCGGAGTTCCGTCATGTCCGAAAGACTCGCCATATCCCGCCGTAGCCTGCTCGCCGCGATCGGTGTCGGCGGTGCGCTGCTCGCCGTGCCCGCGTGCCGCAGTGCCGCCGACGAGAGCACGAAGGCGTCCGGCACCGCGAAGAAGGGCGGCACACTGAAGATCGCGCAGAGTGCCGATATCGCGCCCGCGACCCTCTTCGGCCAGAACAACCCGAACTTCACGCTCGCCCGCACGGTCTTCAACACCCTGACCCAGTACGACCACAAGACCCTCTCCCCGAAGCCGTCCCTCGCCGAGTCCTGGACACAGACGGCGGACGGCAAGTCCATCACCCTCAAGCTGCGCAAGGGCGTCACCTTCCACAGCGGACGCGCCTTCACCTCCGCCGACGTGCGCTTCGCCCTGGAGAACCTGACCAAGGACACCACCGCGTCCCAGCTCAAGCACGTCGCCCTCGCCATCTCGAAGATCACCGAGGTCGACGCGCACACGATCACGCTCGACCTCGCGCACCCGGTCAGCAACCTCTTCGACCTCTTCGAGATCCTCCTGATCGTCGACAAGGAATCGATCGACGACCTCCTCAAGGGCACGAAGATCATCGGCACCGGCCCGTTCAAGGTCGCGAGCTACACACCGGGCACCGGCTACGAGTTGAAGCGCAACACCTCCTACTGGAAGAAGGGCGCCCCACTGCTCGACGCCGTCGAGGTCTCCGTCGTCGGCCAGTCCGCCTCGATGGTGTCCTCGCTGCGCTCGGGCGGCACCCACCTCCTCGTCGACGTGGCCCCGCTGGACGCGGCCTCGATCAAGAGCGACGACCAGTTCGAGGTCACCGTCTCCGACGCGCACGACTCCGGCTTCTACATTGCCTCCAACGTCAATGTGAAGCCCCTCGACGACAAGCGCGTGCGCCAGGCCGTCGCCTGGGCCGTCGACCGCGACCGCGTCCTGAGCCAGGTCCTCGGCGGCATCGGCACGGTCACCTCCCTTCCCTGGGCGACGAGTTCACCGGCCTACGACAAGACGAAGGCCGCGCACTACACCCGCGACCTCACCACGGCCAAGGCCCTCATCAAGGCGGCGGGCGCCGACGGCAAGACCGTCAAGGTCGTCTACAACGCCGGCCTCGCCACCAACGCGAAGATCGCCGAGATCGTCCAGTACGACCTCACACAGATCGGACTGAAGGCGCAGGCGGAGCCGCTCCAGGCAGCCGACTTCCTCGCCAAGCTCCAAGCCGGCACGCTGCCTGGCCTGTTCATCAACGGCCACGGCTTCGGACAGCTCCACCCGGCGACCCTCGTCAAGGGCGCGTTCCCGTTCAACGCGGACAAGAACGCCTCCAACTTCGACAGCGCCAAGTACCGGGAACTCGCCGACCAGTTGTGGCAGGCCACGACGGACACCGCCGCCAAGGAGGCCGCCGACGCGGTCAACGACCTGCTCCTGGAAGAGCAGTTCGTCTCCGACCTCGTCGCGAGCTCCCACACCTTCACGATCACCAAGAAGGTCCAGGGCCTGAGTTGGACGATGTACGACTACCTCGACCTCGACCAGACCTCGATCGGCTGAGGCGGGACAGCCGTCATGCTCCGCTACGCCCTCCGACGCGTCCCCTCCGCCCTGCTGGTGCTGTTGGTCGCGTCCGTGCTGGTCTTCGGCGTCCTCCGGCTCGCACCAGGGGACCCGGCCGTCGTCCTCGCCGGACCCGACGCCTCCGCGGCCACCGTCGCCCACGTCCGGGCCGCGCTCGGCCTGGACTCCGCGCTGCCCGTCCAGTACTGGACCTGGCTCACCGGCCTGTTCACCGGCGACCTCGGCACCTCCTTCATCCTGGGCGCCCCCATCACCACCCTCATCGGACACGGCCTGGGCAACACCCTCGAACTCACCACCGCCGCCCTCGTGTTGGCGCTCCTCGGCGGGGGAGTGGCGGGCGTCCTGCTGGGCACCGCCCGCCACAAGGGCGTACGCGCACTCCTCGGCGGCGCGGTGAACCTGGCCCTCGCCGTCCCGCCGTACGTCACCGGCGTCCTGCTCGTCCTGCTCTTCGCGGTCACCTTCCGCGTCCTGCCCGCCTCGGGCCACGAGTCGCTGCTCGCCGACCCGGTGATCGGTGTCCAGTACCTTCTGCTGCCCGCCCTGTGTCTGGCCCTTCCCACCGGCGCGGTCCTCGCCCGCTTCCTCGCCGCCGCCCTCCGAAAGTCCGGCCAGGAGGACTACGTCCGCACCGGCCACGGCAAGGGCCTCACCGAACGGCGGCTGCTGACCCGGTACACCCTTCCCGGCGCCCTGCCATCGGTGATCACCGTCCTAGGCATCCAGATCGGCCAACTCCTGGGCGGGGCCATCGTCGTGGAAGCCGTCTTCGCCTGGCCGGGCATCGGCCAGCTCCTCCTCCAGGCCGTCCTCGGTCGCGACTACCTGCTCGTCCAGGACCTGTTGCTGTTCGCGGTCGGTGTGTTCGTGGTGCTTCAGACGCTGACTGACCTGGTGCAGGCGGGACTTGACCCGCGGGTGCGGATCGGGGGCGGTGTATGAGTGCAGTGGTGACGGTACGGGGACGGGTCCGAGCGGCCGCCAAGTCCCGCGCGCTGAAGGCGCCTTCCGCCCGCTGGGGTCTCACACTCGTCGTCCTGCTCGTGCTGCTCGGCATCGCGGCCCCGCTCCTCACGCCGTACTCGCCCCTCACCCAGGGCCCCAACGCGCTCCTCGGCCCCAGCCTCCAACACCCGCTCGGCACCGACGAGTTCGGCCGCGACCTGCTCACCCGCACGCTGCACGGCATTCGGCTCGACCTGCTCGTCGCCGCCACCGCCGTGCCGCTCGGCGCGCTCGCCGGTGTCGCCCTCGGAGTGCTGTGCGCCCTGCACCCGGCCGTGGACGTCGTACTCCAGCGGGCCTTCGACGTGATGCTGGCCTTCACCGCGCTGATTCTCGGCGTCACCCTCGCCGCGGTGCTCGGACCCAGCACGGCCGCCGTGTTCTGGACCGTCGCGGGCATCAACGTCCCGCTGTTCGGACGGATCACCCGGGACGCCACACGAATCGAGAAGGACCGCGAATACGTCTTGGCCGCCCAGGCGTTGGGCGCCGGACGACTGCGCATCCTGGCCGGCGACATCCTGCCCAACATCCTCGACGCGCTGATCGTGCAGGCCGCGCTGTCGCTGTCCACGGCCGTGTTCGTCGAGGGCGCGATGAGTTTCGTCGGCATCGGGGTCACCCCGCCCACCCCTTCGCTCGGCGCGTTGCTGCGTTCCGGCGCGAGTTTCCTCGATCAGAATCCGGCGTACGCGCTCGGCCCGGTCACCGTCGTCGTGGGGCTGGTGATCGGCTTCAACCTGCTCGCCGACGGACTGAACAAGGGGCTGCTGAAACGATGACCACGCACATGGGGACCACCGCTGTGGTGACGGGTGCCGCCCGTGGCATCGGGCGCGCGATCGCCACCGAACTCGCCGACCGGGGACACCAGGTCGTCGCCGTGGATGTGTTGGAGTCCGTACGGGACTCCGCCGGCGACCGTATCGAACCGGTCGTCTGCGACCTCACCGACCCGGACGCACCGCAGCGCGTACTCGCCGGACGGGAGGCGTCAGTACTCGTCAACTGCGCCTTCGCTGAGGAGCGTTCGCCCCTCCTCGACAGCACCGAGTCGGGCTGGCAGGTCACGTTCGACGTCAGTCTGCACGCGGCCGTACGCCTCGCCCGCGCATTCACCGGCCGCCTGATCGAGGCGAACCGGCCGGGCGCGATCGTCAACGTGGCTTCCGTGCATGCCCAGTTCGCGGCGGAGGGCTTCGGCGCGTACTCCGCCGCGAAGGCCGGACTCGTCGCCTTCACCCGTACCGCCGCGCTCGAATGGGGCCCGCACGGCATCCGCGTCAACGCCGTGGCCCCCGGTCTGATCCTGGTCGAGCGCAACGCCCAACTCGCCGACAAGCCCGAGGAGTTGGCCGCTCGGGTCCGGCCCTATCCGCTGCGCCGCCCCGGACTGCCCCATGAGGTGGCCCAGGCCGTCGCGTTCCTCACCGGGGACGACGCCTCGTTCGTCACCGGTGCCGTACTGCCCGTAGACGGCGGACTGTCCGCCCGCACCCCGGAGGTGTCCCTGTGACGACGACCCGATGTAAGGCGATAGCCCATCCCACGCTGCCAGTTGTCGTCCTCGTCCTCCATCTCCTCCACGGAGTCCCACCATGCGCCTGCGCGCCAGCACCGCACTCCTCGCCTGCCTGATCGCCCTCGGCACCGCCCTCACCGCGGCCCCGCCCGCCCAGGCAGCCGCCACGACCTACTACGTCGACTGCTCCGCCGGCACAGCGGGCAGCGGCAGCTCGACCTCCCCTCTCAACACGCTGGCCTCGGTCAACGCGCTGACCCTGACGGCCGGCGACCAGGTCCTCTTCCAACGCGGCACGTCCTGCTCCGGCCAGCTCGCCCCGGACGCCACCGGCACCGCCACCGCCCCGGTCGTCATCGGCGCCTACGGCACCGGCGAGCTGCCCGCCATCAACGCGGACGGCGCGGTGAACGCCGTACTCCTCGACAACACGCCCTACACCACCGTCCAGGACCTGGAGTTGACCGCCGACGGCGACAACACCGCCTACCGGCGCGGGGTTTACGTCTACGCCGCCGACGCCGGCGTGGTCAGCGGCATCACCCTCCAGCGCCTGAACATCCACGACGTACGCGGCATCATGCCCTCGGCGACCGCCACCACCGGCGACAGCGGCACCGGCAAATACGCGAACGCCACCGGCGGCATCGTCATCGAGGCCCAGGGCACCACCACACCCACCGCGTTCGCCGACACCCACATCCTCGACAACACCATCCACTCCGTGGACCGGCAGGGCATCTACACCTGGTCCAACTGGTGCCGGCGCACCCAACTCGCCGCGTTCTGGAACACGTTGTGCAGCGCGGCCTGGGACGCCTCCACCGGGCTGCTCGTCCAGGGCAACACCCTCACCGACATCGGCGGCGACGGCATCGTCGTCAAGGGCAACGACGGCGCGCTCGTCCAGCACAACCGGCTGACCGGCTTCAACGAACGCTCCGGCAGCCCCAACGCCGGGATGTGGACGGCCAACAGCACCGGCTCCGTCTTCCAGTACAACGAGACCTCGGGCGGCAACACCACCTCCGACGGCATGGCCTACGACGTGGACCACTCCACCTCCGGCACCGTCTTCCAGTACAACCTCTCCCACGACAACGCGGGCGGATTCTTCCTGCTCTGCCCCTACGACACCCCGACCGCCGACTTCACCATCCGCGACAACATCTCCGTCAACGACCGCACCCGCGGCTTCCAGATCTGCGACGGCGAACTCAGCGACGGCCGGATCTACAACAACACCATCGCCATCGGCAGCGGCCTCAGCCCCGCGCTGGTCACCGAGTCGACGTCTGCCGCACTCGACGTGCGGTTCACAAACAACCTGATCCGCAAGACCGGTTCAGGAACGGTCAGTTGGAAGCTCAGCGACTCCGCTTTCGTCATCGACCACAACGCCTTCTACAACGTCACCGCCCCCTCCACCGCCACCAACTCCCTCACCAGCGCCCCCGGCCTCGCCGCCCCCGGCGTCCGCGACCCCGCCGGCTACCAGTTGATCACCGGCTACCCCACCATCGGCGGCGGCACCCCGATCAGCGACAACGGCGGCCTCGACTACTTCGGCAACCCCGTCTCCGCGACCACCGCCCCCAACATCGGCGCCTACAACGGCACCGGCGTCACCACCCCCGTCCTCACCGACCTCTTCGACACCCTCTCCTCGTCCTGGACGGTCACCGGCACCGCGACCGTGACGGCCGACCCGTCCGGCGACCTCGGCAACTCAGCCCTCCTGACCGGCACTTCGACCCTCACCAGGACCATCGGCGGCACCACCAACCGCCGCGTCTCCGTACGCGTCCGCTCCGACTCCACCACCCCCCTCACCGTCGAAGCCCTCAACTCCGCCGGCACTGTCATCGCCTCCGGCACCCCCGACGAGACCACCGCCGACACCTGGCACCTCGTCACCTTCACCGCTCCGCCCACCGCCACCCAACTCCGCCTGCGCACACCGACATCCGGCACGTACTACGCCGACGACGCCTACGTCCAACCAGTCACCGGCTGACCCGACGACCTCAGCGAGCCATTCATCAGGGCGGCTCCTGCTTCTCGAGGACCGGCTGGCGGTCTCCTGCGTGCGAACCCCTGCCGCGCGCGACGGTGAGCCTTTCGATCCGAAGACGGGACTGCCGACGTCCGAACTGCGTGCGCTGCGGCAGCGGACCACGTGGTACGCGGTGGCCCGGGAGTACATGGACGCGCGCTGGGAGCGCATTCCAGGGAACACGCGACGTACGCCGGCCGAGGCGCTGGCCACGATCACGGTTGCCTTTGTGGACAAGGGGGCCGTATACCACGACTCCCGTGTGCTGCACAGGTCGGTCTACTCGTGGGCGTTCAACAAGAAGGCTTGGGCAAGAGAGCCGCGGTCAACGAGGTCTTCGCTGATGCGGTTGCTGGAAGCGGTACGGCAGCTTCCGGGGCGTGGCCCCCATCTCTACGCCTTCTTCGGCTGCACAATCTCAAAGGAGGCATCGTCACCGCGGGAAAGGACTGGTCGGACGACGGAGCTGTCCATGAAACGCACTCGCTGAAGCGTCGCTCCGCCAAGACCACTCGTCCTGTTCCCACCCCACCGGTGCTCGTGCGGATGCTCATTGAGCACATCGCCCGATTCGGGGTAGCCGCTGACGGCCGGATCTTCCGGAACGCCGCCGGCAACTACATCGACGCCGCTGCCTACGGCATCACCTGGGGGCGTGCGAGGGAGGCCATTCTCACTCATGGACGAACATGTTGAACCTGGCGAAGCGCCCATATGGCCTGCCTCATGCCGGCATCTCCTTTTGGCTGGCCTCGGGCGTGGACCCGGCCGAGTGCGCGCGCAGAGCCGGGCAGAGCATCCAGGTGCTCTTCCGGTACTGCGCGAAGTTCCTGGCTGGAACGCGCGACCGTGCCAACCAACTGATCAGCGGCGGGATGGCGGTGGGGCAAAGTGGGAGTAAGGAAGCCTTTCGCCTTACTGTCTGAATGATGGCTGTGAAGGGTGCCTGACGGGAGTTCTCCCAGGTCAGGCACCCTTCGTTTGCCTCTAGAAGAAGCCCGGCTTCTTCGGCGAGTAGCTCACCAGTAGGTTCTTGGTGTGCTGGTGGTACACGAGTCCAACCGCTTCTGAACTGCAGAAATGAGTGAAATTGCCGGACGGGAGGCGAAGTTGGTCCGCTCCTGGTCCGGATCTTGGCGGGTTGGGGCTTTCTTTCGCAAACGGAGGCCCTGCGCTTCAGCGCGTCGGAAGTCCCTGACATCGGGACTGTCCCTGTGGGTGCGGAGAGCAGCGGTTCACGCCGAACGGACTTGCTGACCTGCAGTGTCATGAATGCCGAGCGTGGGCCTGAGGGACTTTCACCGAGTCGGTTATTTCGATCATTTCGGTCATGGAGTGTGGATCTGAGGGTTGTTGGTCGTCAACTCGTAGGCCGACGGCGGGTTGTACGTCGGCAAGCCGGCTGGCGAGTGGGGCTGGGTGATTCCGGTCGCGACGGGGTTCGGGTCTGTCGAAGGGGGAGTTTTTGGGCGGTATCTGCCTGTATGTATCAGGGATGGCGGATGACGGAGACTTCATGTGACCGTGCAACTCCTGTCGACAGGAGTCCGGCTCACCGAGCGCGACG
>Ga0307515_10002958_pt1 | contig 36032 bp, 37 predicted proteins | sample 17_EM_MG_FD_194513 | JGI IMG/M metagenome (GOLD analysis project Ga0307515, IMG submission 194513) | Populus trichocarpa ectomycorrhiza microbial communities from riparian zone in the Pacific Northwest, United States - 17_EM | ecosystem: Host-associated > Plants > Roots > Unclassified | place... | reverse complement strand
CGCTCACAACCACCACCAGGTCCTACCCGCAGCTGTGCGACGTCTCTGCGTTGGCTCTACTAAGTCCGAAGACCAGTAGGTTCGTAGGCCTCACCACGTACAGGTGCAGAGTCCGATTTCGAGGACCAAGCCTCTTATATAACTTACCTAGAAAGATACGCCTTTTATATTTAATAATAACTATATAGAGGCCTTCGGAGAGTTAAAGGATCGGCTTATCTCTTCTCTAATTCTACGTTATTATAACCCAGATCTTAAATTAATGCTAAAAACAGATACTTCTAATAAAGTTATAGCGGGAGTCCTATTACAGTTATATCCGGACGGCAAATAATACCCTATTACTTTCTTCTTAAAGATAATAAACCTAGCTAAGTATAACTATAAAGTACACAATAAAGAAATACTAGCTATTATTCAATCGTTATCCCAATAGCGCGCGGAGCTTAAAGGCATAAACTCTTAGATTAAGGTCTATACTAATTATAAAGCCTTAAAGTATTTTATAATAATAAAGCAGCTTACTAGCCAACAGGCTTAATAGGCTAAAATACTCTCTTAATTCTTCTTTACGATTATATACTGCCTAAATACACAAAACTCTAAGGCTAATACTTTAACCTAAAGAGAATAGGACGTAGGCCCCCAAGATAAGCTAAAGGCGCAACATTAGACACGCGCCCTCCTCTGTCCTAAATAGCTCAACCTACATATCCTTAAGGAACTAAGCTCCAAAGAAAACAAGCTAACACCTATAGAAGGAGAGTTCTTAGATAAGCTAATAGGATTAATTAACCGCATCTTAACCGCAAACCGCACGGCCGAATCCCTAAAGGCCCTCCGTAACTAGGCCTTAAAAGGTAACCCTAATTTAGAAATAAAAAAAGGACTGCTCTTATACTAAGAACGGCTTATAGTTCCGGATATTAACAACCTACAGATAAAGCTAATCCGTAAGGCCCACTATTAAGTCTTAACAGCGCACCCTAGTTGGGATAAAACCCACTAACTACTAGCACCCCGTTACTATTAGCGAGGACTCCTATCCGATATAAAATAATTTATTAGAAACTACTACGCCTATAAACGCGCGGATGCCCCTAGGGATTAAACTCCTAGGTGGTTACGTCTATTACCGGTTCCAGAACGCCCTTAGTAACATATTATAATAGACTTTAAGTTGTTTCCAAAGGACGCCCACGGCTATAACGCGGCCTTTATAGTAATTAACCAACTATATAAGCAATCTGTCTCCCTCCCTTGCTTTAAGACTATAACTGCGAAGAATATAGCTCGCCTTTACGTTGATAATATCTATTAATTCTACGGCGCTCCCAAATTAATTATCTCTAACCGTGGTCCTTAGTTTATATTAGACTTCTAGAATAAATTCTGCCATATCCTTAGGATTAAGATTAAGCTCTCTACTATATTTTACCCTTAGACTAACGGCTAAACCAAGATTATAAACCAGTACCTTAACTAGCAACTACGCCCCTTTATAAACTACTATTAGGACAACTGGTTAGAATTACTACCTATAATAGACTACACGCAGCTTACGCTCCCCTATAATAGCATAGGGATATTGCTATTTAAACTGCTTAACGGGTACGCACTATAAACGTCCTTTAATTAGGATAGGCCTACCAAACCCACTATAGCTCGCGAACGCCTTAGCTATAAAGAGGCCTAGGCATTTACTGAGAGAATATATAGGGCCTAGGAGACTACTTAAATAATTATAAAAAAGGCGCAAGAGAAGAAAGAGGCCGACGTAAATCAGTATTATCGCGAAGTAGACTTCTAAGTAGAAGATAAGGTATAGGTGTTAATAAAAAACTAGAAAACCTAGAGGCCAAGCCATAAGTTAGACCACCAAATAGCTGGTCTATATAAGATTTTAGAGAAGGTAGGACACTCCTTTAGGGTTAAACTACTAGATTTAATGAAGATCCACCCTATTTTCTCTCTAAACCAATTATAAAAGGCTGCAAACAACCCACTACCTAGGCAGTATAACAACCCTCCGCCACCAATTTAGATTGCAGAGAATAAGGAATAGGAAGTTAAAGAGATCCTAGCAGTTAAGAAGGTCTATAATGTCTTAAAATACTATATAAGCTAGGTTAGCCATAATAAGGACCTAGAATAGTATCCTATATCTAATTTTAAGTACTCCCTCTATAAACTACAAGACTTCCACCTAGCCCACCTAGACCTCCCCAGACCACTAAGCAAGTTAGATAGCTGGATTAAATGCTAGAAAGAAGGGTTAGATAATTATAATAATCTAAACAATAATAAGGAACTTAGACAACGCCTAAGGGCAGGCTTTTTTAAGAGGGGGGGGTAATGTAACAGTACTAGTGCGCGTCACCTGCCACATTTAACCAATCAGGATTTTCCATGCCCGGCATGGAAAATCGCTATTGGCTCGCTTACCACTAGCGCCTTGGCGGCCCTCGCGACATATCTACCTACTGCCCCTAAACGATTCTCCTTCTTCTTCTCCTTAGCTTAGTATCTTTACTAGATAGCAATCCACAAGCTTCGGTTCAGAGGCATTTGTGCGAGCCGTCACATTCTCTTAAGGAGACGTTTAGGCGATTAACTCTTTTATAGCCCTTATTTCTCTTATTACCTTCTCTACCATCTCCTCTAATGTTTCTATAACTTGTTATCTTCCTTACTAGCGCTTTATATTAGATTTAATTTCTCTAATAGCCTACCTAAGAGCCCATTTCCGTATAGCTAGTAAAGAAGGTTAGCTTGGCGTTAAGGAGGAAGATCTAAGTGCACTAGGAGGACTAGGGCGCTTAGTTAAAGGTAAGCTTAATTAACGGCCTTTAATAGAGCTACGAGCTAACTTAAAATTAGAAACCTTCTCTACTTCCTCCTTATCTTTTTTATCCTTAGCTTTTTTATCTACTAAACCTAACGCCTGTAAGGCCGCCGCTAAGAGAAGTTTAGGGTCTATATAGCTCTTAATTACTTTATTAATCGACTTTACATAACTACGTATTGCCAGAACTCCCTTAAATAGCTCCTATAGTAGATTTAGGAAAGCAGGCGGTGTATTATAAAACTTTATAGCTTTAGGATAGGCTTTAAAGTAGGCCTTTATAACTTCCTTACTAGTAATAGGTATACCTTTAGCTTTATCCCACCCCAGCTAGAGAGGCTATAGAGCTCCACCTATACCTTCTAATCCCTTTTATGGTTATTATACTTACTCTTAATTTGCCTAAGAGTAATAGGCTACTAGGTAATAGTAATTGTACGAGTAAGAGCAATCTTCTAGCCGTTAGCTTTGTAAGAGCTATCTGCGCGATATTCTTTATTAACGGCCTTAACGAGGCCCTCTAACATCGCTTCCTCTATCTCACTTGTCTATCTTATACGCCCCCTCCTGTGCCCCACGGGCGTCGCAGGCGTTGCTGGCGTTGCTGGCGTCGCGGGCGTCACGGGCGTCGCGGTAACTCTACTGCGGCTCGTACGGGAGGTTGGCGTAGGTGTAGTAAACGTCAACCAACGAGAGAGCGTTAGTTAAGGAGGAGGCTCCATTACTACATCAAAGTAGGGAGTCGCGATAGAGGCCTAGTGGCAGAAGGCGTCACTTGAATCGCTTACTAAAATCAATCACGTATTATGCGAAGTCAAATCTGGAGCCTCATCTGGAGGCTTACTGAACGATCGACTCAATTACAGATTCAACTGACCTACGGTAGTAGCCGCCACTAATTATAAAACGGGCGACACTAAAATACGCACAGATCGAACAGATTCTGTAACGGAGGCAATTTGCAACCGAACACACCCTTATATATAAAGGCTCTATAACCTATCCGCTCTAAATCGCTACATAGCTAAAAAGATAGAGAGTATAAGCTTTATAGTGTAGGAATTAAACGAGCGACTTAATTCTAAATCTATAGAAATTAAGTAGAATAAATACATAAAATAAGGTAGTAGAGGGTTAATGGTAATGCCGACGGCAATACTAACGACAAGTTATAATTGCTACTTAGTTACCACATTGGTGTAGTACCGGTAGTTGGCTATAGAGACTCTAGATACGAAGGCTCTGCGTATGGAGGCTCTATGTACGGGGGCTCTGCACGACGCTCTACACGACGCTCTGGATCGAAGACTCTGCGTACGGAGGCCCTGCGTGCGGAGGCTCTGCGTACGAAGGCTCTACATACGGAGGCTTTTCGTACAGAGGCTCTGCTTATAGAGGCTCTGCACGAAGCTACGTACGCGGAGCTTCCGTATTGTCGATTGAGAGTCCATGCGCAGGTCAAGAATGAGAAGTCTGTCTATTGAATGTGGCTCTAGGGTCTCTATATATATACATGAGAAGGGTAATTGAGTCGGGAACCGAGTCAAGGGGTCGGTGACCGAGTCAAGGTGGCAAGGATGTCCGTTTCAGATCGACACGTATACAGTCTTCGATGCAGAGCGTCGTGCAGAGCGTCGTGCAGAACCCCTGTACGCAGAATCACTGTACGCAGAGCCTTCGTGTGCAGAGTGTTGTGCAGAGCCTCATGTGGAGCCTCCGTACACAGCCTCCGTACGCAGAGTCTTCAGTATAGAGCGTCATGCAGGGCCTTACTACGTAGATCTTCTATATTAGACCTTAAGGGGAAGACCCCCTTGACCCTTCCTTTTATAGAGCTTCGTGCAGGCGTCTGTTTGTCAAGGTGTTCGTAGGGACGATTATAGAAGCATTCGTAGAGACGATTGTAGAGGCGTTCGTAGGGACGTTCGTAGAGACGTTCGTACAGGCGTTCGTACAGGTGTTTGCAGGGACGTTCGTGCAGGCATTCGTGCAGGCGTTCGTGCGAGCGTTCTTAGAGACTTCCTAGTATATTAATACTGTATACTAAGAGGGCTTTAGAGCTCCGTGTAAAGCTTTAAGTGGAGCTTTATATAGAGCTTTGAGTGGAGCTTTATATAGAGTTTTGAGTAGAACTTTTATAAGATCAAGACTAAGAATTTGAAGTTCTAAAAATTTCGGTTTTCGGCCGGTTGGCGGTTTGGTGCGTATGGCCCACCATAGGTTGGTATACTGTAGCTGCCGAAAATTGCTATCGGCTCAGAAATTCGCTCCACCAAATCTATCAGCACATTTAATGTAGTAATAATTTGCATAAGAACAAAAGAAACTTGATACTAGCCTTTAAATGGTTATAATACTAGTAATGATAATGATGATCTTCCTAGCGTATACCAAAACGGCCATGAGTGTAACTAAGAGAAAACCCGCCGTCAAGCCGCAAATAATACTCCCAAGCCTTACAACTACGCTAAATATAACTAAAAGTAACCTAGAAGTCTACGGTTGTCTCGTCAAAAATCTCACGCGGTCTCTGCAAGTGGTGCGCTTCGACAAGGCCTAGGTCTGGGGCTTCCGGTGTGCTTGTGAACATGCCGCCTCGGTCGAATGATATATCTGCTATGGTGTCTGGCGAACCGCTCTTTTTCTTGGTTAAACCCTTACCGTGAGCGTTTTCTTGGTCGAAATTATCAAAATCTAGAGCATTTCGGCGTATGGGTGACTGATTACTGCGACCTAAGGAAACATTCATCAAAGCGAGTCGATTCACCGCTGAGCTTCTTCCAGATGCCGATTGGATAGTCCGGGTTCCAGCAATCCGTTGAGGCAATTGCAGGGTAGGTACCTTGAAAGGTTTCCGAGGCTTTGCGCGTTTGGGAGTAGGCCCGCTTTTGGATGATGCATTGGAATCAAGCGAACGATTGATACCTGGAGCTTCCTCCGCTTCATCTTCATAAATATGCTCCCCTGGACCAGAAGGCGGTATCAACGCGGATTTGGGCTGACGTTGCCGCTCAGGCGTCTTTCGGAGAGTACTATTGCTATGCCGTGAGTGACTGGATTTCTGGGTCGGTACGATATTATCGGCGCTGATTCCCATAGTAGCTAGAACCCTATTCTTGAGAGCTTTCAACTCCTCAAGTTCTTCGTCCTTATGCGCACATGCGTCCGATAGTTGCTCGACCTACGGGATGTTAGCAATTGGACCGGGAGGAAGAATGAGTCCTGACCTCAGTCTCTAAATCAGATATAGTAGCCTCTTTTATTTCCAAATCTTGTAAGCTAGCTTCATGGATTTGTTCTAACTCAACGAATGCATCTCGGGCTTGTTGAGCCTCATTTTTGAGATGTTCTTCCGTGTCGGCCGCCTTGGTTGAAACATTTTGTAGCTCAGATTCGTATCTTAGTTTCAGAGATGCGAGATTCTTCTTTGATGAGCAGCTAAATTCCTCATGTTCGGTCTCCAGGGCTTTAAGCCGGGAAGTAGTGTCTTCGAGGTCTCCCTTTACGGACTCGAGATTCATGGCAAGTCCAGTCCCTTTGGCCGCAAGATTTGCAATCTCTGCCGCTTTTTGGGAATTTTGTTGCCGTTCTAAGTGGAGCTCGTTCTTCAATTCTTTGCATTCCGCATTTAGTGACTCGTGCACTGTACTCAAATGATGATGCTCGTCATTCGCAGAGCTAAGATCATTCTGCAAACATTCAAGCTTCCCATTTAAATCGTCGATGTGACTCTCCTGTTGCTTTACCGCTTCCTCTTTAGATAGAAGGGTTGTACGGAGCTGGATCTCTCGGATGTTGAAGCTATCTTGAGCAACTCGAAGAGCCCGATCTGCTCGCTTGTTGGCTTCTCCAAGTTGTTGCCGCAGATCTTTAACATTATTTGAGAGCTCATTGTTTTCGGCTTGAGCTTGTCGTAAATGCGTTTCGGTCTCACTAAGTTCGGCTTCAAGGCCGTCGACTAGAATTTTTCTGTCGATTGCTTGCCCTTCTAGATCCGAGGTGCGTGTGCTTAGTTGAGTGACTTGGAGTTGAAGATCTTCTACCCTTCGTCGCTCCTGGCGGAGAGGTCCTTCAACAGTCTCACATCTTTCCTCGAGCTCTTGGCAGACCCTAGCTACAGTCCGAATAACCAGTTCCCTTTGAAATCCAGTCTGTTGCTCAAGTTCCGAGGAAAGTCGCTGCTTCCAATTTTGGCCATTCGATTGATTATCTGGAGTGCAGCTCTCTTGAAAAATCGAAAGGGGTTGTCGTTCCTGAGTAGGCGCTGCGTCATGCTTACACTGAAACGATGGAACGCTGAACATTTGCTGTTTGTTCACTAAAGCTGTTGCAAGCGACGCAGAGATTCCGACTTCATCTTCTTGAGCGGTCAGAGCCGCTGTTAGTAGCAGAGACACCACAGCAGAAGCCAGCTTCCGTCTTGAAGTGGCAATATAAGTGGAGCATGTCTCTCCGGGGTGATGATTTGTGAGAGGCTCGTCAAAGGACGTGCGAAGGAAGCTTTGAATGGGACCTTGTAAATCGTTTGAGGAAAGGGCAAGCAGAAATCCCACTCGCAACGTCCGGCAGGCTGGCATGACTGCTGTCAACTGGACCGTAAGCACGTAGAAAAGTTCGAGGCTTTCAGGCGTTCCTTGGAGTCCGCTTGTCTCAAGAAGACCGCTTAGTATTTTCTTTGCAGTATTCTCATTAATTCGTGACTTCGTTTTGTTAACGTACGCTTCTAAGAGCTAGGGAAATATTGATTTACCGCATATTTAGGCAGGGAGATAGTCAGTGATTGAGCTACCTGCTGATTGTCGATTGCAAGATGAGTAATATTTTCCAGTGTTGTCTTGTACTTTTTATGTACTTCCGTCGGTAGTTTTTCCTCACCAGCAATCACTGCAAGGAAAGCAAAGACCTGAAGGACGTTTAGTAGAAGATTGGAACAGTGGTAGATTTTGCATACCTCGAGCTGCACAGATGGATGGATACCGTCCCGTAATGCCTTTTCAATCACTTTATGAAACATGGATTTTGCGAATGTGCTGCTGGTTGGCCAACTGCGCCTGATTTCAATGTCAATAGCCTCAACGGTTTTGATAGCAATTCGAATTCCTTCAATTGCATCTGCATTTGATACGCCTACTTCACCCTTACAAGCCCATATGACACTAAGCACAGTCATGGTCAGGGTCTTCATCTGAGATTTTGCAGAGCCAAAGAGCTTCCGGGCTGCTGGAGTTTTCCATTTGGACTCGGAGTGCTCTTGTGATGCTGTAGGGGAGCAGCTGGCGGATTCGGCAATTGAACCTACAGATGTTCCGATATCTGATGGACTTCTTTCGGCTAGTAAAACAATTCCAAAACACCAAAGGAGAAGCATTGAATCTTGCTGCGCACTGTTGGATACCAAGATCCGGCATAATTGTTCATCAAAAGCAATTCTGGTCTTGTTAGGCAGAATTCCGGGGAGATCTCGACATGCTCCATTCAGCATTGAGTGGATTGGCCCAAGAGTGATGACAGAAGGCGACTTTACAGCCTTGTCAAAGATGTGGATGAAGAAGGACTGGGCGGATGCAGGGAGCGGAAGCGCTTCCGGCAGAGGCTCTGAAAGGAAATGCACGCATATCGTGAAATACTGTGGCCGAGATAAGCTTCTTCAACAGGATGGGAATAAGCCACGAGGACCACTCAATTCCGGAACTCCGGAAAAGCAATGGAGAAATAGGAGCAAAATCCCATTGGAGACGCGGGGTATACTGGGAATGTGGCTCTGAATGGTCAAAATTGCCACCTTACCTGGTCGAAGTCGGTCGAAGATGTTGTCGCTTTAGTGAGTAGGGCATCCAACAGGCCGGGGCGCCGCTGTATAGAATGATTTCGAAAGTTGGGAGCGCAAGCTGTCAGGACGTGATTAGCTGCATGGTAGCTGGGGTCGGGGGGCCAGGTCAGGGAAGGGGGAAGCGATCACATACATAAGCATTGCAGAATGCGCAAGGAGTAGGGCCAGAGCGACAGGGCATCAGCAGTTAGTGAGGCTAAGTTTTGGATCTGGCATGGATGGCGATCAACCCATTTGCGCACTGCAAGGCCATCCGCAAGGGCAAGGAGGTGGTCCAGCCTCTAGCATGGCTTTACGTCAGCTATATGACCTACTGTGTTGTGTTGTTGAACTTGCGTCATGGTGTTCATAGCTTTCGGGGAAGGCGGGTGGCACAAACGGACCTTCAATGAGACGGGATAAGGCGCGCAGAGCACCCGGCTCAACTCCTTGGACAATAGGCCGTCTACTTCTGCCATCGTGTATTTTTTCACATGTATGTCTCACCCGGGTGGCTTGAGGCAAAGATGTCTCGAGACAGCAGTGCTGCGAAGGTTAAAAACAAGTAGTTTTCATGCAAGAGGTCTCCATGCCCCAAAGTCCAACGCCGCGCGTTCGCTTGCTAGCCGTTACTCTAAGCAACCGCGTAAAAGGCTCATGCGGAGCAAGAGCCATTGCCGTCCACTCCTCTCAGGATTCGCCCCAAGACTTGCCCAAGACTTGTCCAAGACTTCAGACGGTGATCGGTGCCAGAATTTGAAGTCGCTGAGGCATTTTTCCCTTGCCGCAATGAGGCCCAGGCGTCGATGACGGAGTTTTTTTTTCAGAGGCGTTGGCAGCTCGGGAGTGGGGTGAGAAGCTTGTCGCCCACCCCACACATCCTCGGCCCTAGTATCTGGCCTGCACGTACAGGCATGCTAATTTCTCAAAGGTAATTGTATCACGGTGGCCAATTGCACGCCAGACGCAGGTAGTCTTACCGTCCAAGTGCCTTCACCGCTCAGGAGAAAGTTGATATTCCGGGAAGTGCGAGGCGGGAACGCGTGATAGCTCGCAGGTATCGAGCATGAACTTTGAGCGCGAGAATGTCCCGGAGAGCGCTGCCGTTGATGGATGGTTTTGTCCCAGGCCCAAGTCCTCGTTGCCCATGCAGCGCCTCAACCTCAGATCCTCGCCCGAAGCGGAAAGCGGTTGCAGGTCGAGTGTGGCAAGAGAAAAAGGTACGGAGCCCCAGGGAACCATAACCATAGCAGCGGTCTCGGCCGGCAGCGTGTCAGCAACGCCTCTGGCTCAGCCCGTCACGCGACAGCAGCCAGGATGGCGGGCAGAAGTCCGGGATATCATCTCCAACAAGGCGCCATGGTGGAGCGAATGCGTGGCGGGCGAGATGATGGCCATGTTTCCCCGCAATTGCTTTTGCTTCTTCATCCACCCCTGCAGCTGATCATGCAGCCCTTTCCTTGCAATTTGCATTGGTAGCAGAATGTTTGGCATACGAGCTGATGAAAAAGGTCAGACTGCTGGCTGGTGACTGGCCCGTTGACCACTGCGCAGTACGGACAATTGGAGGCCTCTATATGCCCCTGGCTCTGAGCTGTACCCGTTTCACCCATGTGGCGACCTCGACAAAATTGCGCCAACTGCGTTTAGACACAAATAGCTGGGCCCTCTCCCAGCTTGCGTGTGGGCCTCTACTCGGCCTACAAAACACCTACTAGAGCCCAGTGGTCTACTACTTCTCTCTGGACCTGCCACCGCGCGGGAACCCTGATGGCTTGTAAAAGCCGCCGCCACATCCCATCTTCATCAGAGCCATTTAAGACCTGGCACCATTATTTTCCCACCTAGATTTTGCCCTCCGCCATGTTCCGCGCCGCGAGGCCTCTGACGAGGTTCCTGACCTCCGCTGTGAAGCGGGGGTCTACTCGGAATCAATCTGCCGCCACTCAGCTGTCCGGAAAGCCGATAGTCGGCCAGAAACCCTTCTGGACAGCTGGAAGAGTGCTTCTCTTTACAGCCTTCACAGGATCATTTACCTATCTTTACGGAGTCAACAATGTGGGCAAGCGATTTCAACTGCCGTGGCTTAACTCCGCGGTGCTCAATTATGCAAACAAAAGGGATATGGAGAAGGTAATGCGCCGAAAAAATGGGTTCATGGATTTTTGAAGCTGAATTTTTTCCGCAGGCCATTAATGAGTTGCGATACTTGCTCGGGGAAGATGCTATCAGCACGGATGACGATGACCTCCTAATGCACGGTTACTCTGAGTGGTCGTCTATCAACATCGATCAATTACCTGTTGCTGTTGCGTATCCGAAATCCACCGAGGAGGTATCTCAGATTGCGAAAATCTGCCACAAATACCGTGTCCCAATGAGTATGTCTTAGCAAATTTCAATGCTCAATACGACAGTTAATCGTTATTTTTAGTTCCTTATTCAGGTGGATCAAGCTTGGAAGCCAATTTTTCCGCTCCTTACGGAGGTATGAGCATTGATTTCACTTTCATGGATCAAATCATTTCTTTGCATGCGGACGAGTAAGCGAGCATTACCTGCATCTCGGTTCATGAACGCTACGGCTGACCTGCATATCCTAGTATGGATGTTGTTGTCCAGCCCTCGGTCCCTTGGATGAGTCTCAATGAACAGATCAAGGAGTCCGGGCTTTTCTTTCCCGTTGATCCTGGCCCATCCGTAAGTTTAATTCTTGCTGCCGCCCGGCAAGCCTAACTCAGGTATTCCAGTCCACGTGTTGATCTTTCTTAGGCTAGAATAGGTGGCATGGTGGGAACGAGCTGCAGGTATGTGATCATTTCGACCCATTTATTGAGTACGACGTGTTTTCTAACACCTAGAATTTGTGTAGTGGCACCAATGCCGTCCGATATGGAACTATGAAGGATTGGGTTATCAACCTCACGGTTGTTCTCGCGGATGGGACTATCATTAAGACGCGTCGACGCCCACGGTGCACCCCACTGAGCGATTTTCCCGCATTGCATCTACTGATATCTCCGTAGCAAATCTTCCGCAGGTTATAATCTAACAAACCTCTTCATTGGATCTGAGGGGACTCTGGGCTTAGTCACGGAGATCACACTCAAACTTGCAGTTATCCCTCAAGAAACCAGCGTTGCTGTAGTGACATTTCCCACAATTCGTGATGCGGCAGCGGCAGCCTCGAAAGTTATGCGGGCAGGTGTTCCCGTGGCTGCGATGGAGATCATGGACGAAGTTCAGATGAGTGTGATAAACCGATCTGGCTCTACTCCAAAGAAATGGAAGGAGGTCCCAACCATGTTTTTCAAGTCAGTTGACCAATTCGCAATTCGCAATCCACTTGGCAAAAGCTAATGCTGCATTACAGGTTTTCGGGCACCAAAGCGGGGGTAGGCAGCAAACCCCTCTTTTCCGGCCTTCGTATCCCCCGTTTTCTAAGCCCTACTAACTGCAGTGTTAGGTCCAAGAAAATATCAAGCTAGTAAAATCAATTGCTAAGACACACAAAAGTGGTGACTTCGAATTTGCTATCAATGCAGAAGAACAAAAAACTCTCTGGTCAGCAAGAAAGGAGTCTCTATGGAGCATGTTAGCGCTTCGCGACAAAGAAGGGATGGAGGTCTGGTCCACAGATGTTGCAGTGCCGCTTTCGAGACTTCCTGATATTATTGGTAAGATCACACCCCCTTCATTTTCCAGTTTAGAGCTGTTCTTATAAAAAATTTAGAGGTTTCTAAGAAAGAGTTGGACGATCTCGGAATCATGGCAAGTATACTAGGCCACATTGGAGACGGCAATTTCCATGAAAGTATCCTTTATGATAGCAAGGATCCTAGGGAGCGGGCTGCTGTGGAGAAGTGCATCAATGACATGGTCGACCGGGCTTTGGAGATGGAAGGTACCTGCACTGGAGAACATGGAATTGGGCTGGGAAAGAAAGAATCTCTCCTGAAAGAACTGGGATTGGAGACAATTGGGGTCATGAAAAGTATCAAAGGAGCTCTAGATCCTTACTGGCTAATGAACCCTGGGAAAATCATGGATATGCCCAAGTAGGAATAAGGGAACGCAGCTGGCTACGCATTTTCTTTTGTTTGGGGTTCGTACGGATTGACAAAATCCGCTTTGCATTGGGCGGCCTTCGTCAATTACTCACTGCATCATGTTAGCGCGGACTGGTACAGCGGACTGGTACAGCGGACTGGTACATAGACCGAGCATATATATCCATTCGATTTGAGCTGGCAACAGCTTCCTTGTTTCTTAACTAACCAGACTTGGTAACTGGTCATACGACTAGGAGTTTTAACGTTACTGTAACTTTGTACCTGGGCAATCATTGTGCTAGATCGATGGCGGGTTAGAAAACCATCCCTTGACCATGACAGTCACCCCACATTGCGATTCGTAAAAAGGTCCAAGGACTTGAGTCAGACAGCCTTCATGACTTCAACAACCATGGATGCCGAACATTTCACTTCGAGCAATCGCAATTTCCCCAAAAAGAAGCGCGGTAAGTGTATTCATGCAGCAATTGAGAATGGTTCTGACAGTGATCCAGGCGTTCTCGGCGCAACAGGGTCGGTGGGGCAGCGCTTCATCCTTTTGCTCGCCCTCCATCTGCACTTTGAGCTTCATGCTGTCGGAGCCTCTGAACGATCGACAGGCAAGAAATACAAGAACGCTGTGAAATGGAAGCAGGCGCTTCCATTTACGGAGAGAATCGGTAACTTGATCGTGAAGCAATGTACGCCAGATGAGTTCAAGGATTGCGATCTTATCTTCTCACATGTTGTATCTAATAGTCAGTAGCGTCCCTGAAATCTTCATCCTAGAAATGGCGTTCTTGGAGGCCAACCTCGCTGTCTTCTCTAACGCGAAGAACTATCGTCGCGATCCTCTCGTCCCTTTAGTCGTACCTACTGTGGACCTCCGACACTTGGACGTTCTCACACATCAGCGTAAACACTATGGATTAGAGAAGGGCTTCCTTGTTTGCAACTCTAACTGCGCTGTCATTGGCATAGTCATCACTCTCGCTGCACTACAAGCAAAGTTTGGACCTTGTCAGGTGAGCGTTGTGACAAGGCAGTGTCTGGTGCAGGATATCCTGGCGTCAGCAGCATGGACATTGTCGATTGTGGTGCCGTTCATCTCTGGTGAGGAAGACAAGCTAGAGACAGAGGCGTAGAAGATCCTGGGCTCCATCAACGACGAAGTGACAGGCTTCGTGGATCAGCACTTGAAAGTCTCTGCTGCTTGTAACAGAGTTCCCGTTCTCGATGGACATACCGCATGCGTCTCATTACGCTTTGCGAAAAGGCCCCCACCAAGCGCAGAGGAGGTCAAGCGGGCTATGAGAGAGCATACATCCGAAGTTCAGACACTTGGCTGCCCTTCTGCACCGAGCCGAGCTATTGCGGTTATGGAAGAACCAGACAGGCCTTAGCCAAGACTGCACAGAGAGACAGACAAGGGATATGCGGTTAGTGTAGGGAGAATCAGGGAAGATGAGAGTGGAATTTTTGACATCAAGTTTGTCGCGCTCAGTCACAACAGTAAGGTCTAAAAACTTCCGACATTTTCGATTGATACTAACGCTCTTCTAGCTGTCATTGGAGCTACAGCTCATCTATTTTGAACAGCAGTGCTGAAGGGATTTGTATGAGGAATTGGCGACTATGATCGATGAAAAAAGGGTTTCACGCCCATACATTGATACCACAATATACAGAAACATGATATTATAAATGATTCGAATTCTCAAATTTTGCTCTTGCTATAGCTTCGTTCCAGGGCACCTTGGATAAAAATTCATATTGAATGTAGTTTAGCTCTGCCAAGAGGATTAGTCAGCGTGTGTGGGTTTTTGGCGAGGTGCGAAAATGAACGAAAACCGTTCCCTCGCCAGACGACCGCATCACGACCAGCGACAACTCCTCTTTTACCACCGTGATTGAATAAGCCGCAATCATGGGCCGTGGACCGTAAGTACATCTTTCCTTTCGGCTGGAACACTTTTCTGCGATAACACGATTGGGTGGAAGGGCATTCGGATGATCATCTACATCCCGCACGAGACGCAAATTCGCGACTTCAAAATGACAAAATGACAACTACGATAATAGGACAATGGGTCTATGGATGCAACATTGAACCCCAATCAATCACCTTAATAGCCCTTTCTGCCTACGCTTCGGTCTTTCTTCCAGTTTGGGATGAAGTGGAAGCATTCCGCCCAGACGCACACAATTACTCGAAGTTGTCTTTACTGATTCTCCTCTTTTTACAGAAAGAAGCATCAGAAGCGCCTTAGTGCGCCATCTCACTGGCTCTTGGACAAGCTATCCGGTGCCTACGCTCCTCGTCCCTCTCCTGGTCCTCACAAACTCCGTGACTGCATGCCACTTATCGTCTTCCTCCGGAATCGGTCAGTCAATATACGTCTTACTAAATAAGATTCACAACACTAACGATGTTCTTACTGCAGCCTAAAGTATGCCCTCAACGCTCGCGAGACCAAGTCAATCGTCATGCAGCGCCTCATCAAGGTCGACGGCAAGGTCCGAACCGACGCAACATACCCGGCTGGCTACATGGACGTGATCTCAATTGAGAAGACTGGCGAGAGCTTCCGGTTGATTTACGACACCAAGGGCCGTTTCACGGTACACCGTATCACAAGCGAGGAGGCGGAATACAAGCTTGGCAAGGTCAAGAGGGTGCAGCTGGGCAAGGGCGGAATCCCATTCTTGGTTACGCACGATGCACGAACGTGAGTTTAGCATCCATCAGCCGTTGGACCAAGCTTTGGTGATACGTTAGAGAAAGGATGGAATACTGAAAGGATATATAGGATCCGTTACCCCGACCCAGCCATCAAGGTCAACGACACGGTTAAGATTGACCTTGCGACTGGCAAGATCACCGACTTCATCAAGTTCGACACTGGTGTAATCGCTATGGTCACTGGTGGTCGTAACATGGGCCGTGTTGGTGTCGTCACTCACCGAGAACGTCACGACGGTGGTTTCAACATTGTCCACATCAAGGACGCCGTGGACAACGAGTTCGCTACCCGGGAAGGCAATGTCTTCATCATCGGCCGCGAGAAGCCATGGATAAGTCTGCCCAAGGGCAAGGGTGTCAAGGTAAGTTTAGGAACGATACATTTAGGAAATTGAAACTGTTACTGATGCGGAATTTAAGCTTTCCATCGCGGAGGAGAGAGATCGCCGTCGGGCCTATGCTCTTGCTGGCCACTAAATGTAGGGCAGAACGGGCGATTGGAGAGGTCAAGGATGAGAATGGAGTCCAGGATTGCATTGCGCTGGTTACATGGTCTTTATGTCGCTATCGTTGACGGATGGAAATGTTTGACGAGGCAAGGAGCAGTCTACAGAATAGCATGCTGAATCAAATTAAAAAGTGCCTCGGGCGCATTTGCAAGCATTCCTAGTCTATGCGCGGTGATGAGAGTAGCAAGGCTATTTTGGCGCCGGATGTATTTCGCCGGTGTATTTCGCCGACACGTCGCGGCTTCTTCCAGAACGATAAGGGTTTCCTCTAAGTTCTATCTTTAGTTTTCATTCATTTTTAACTCCTCAGTCTGGGCAGATTTCTTATGCAACAGGGGGCCGGCCGCCAGGCCAACCAGCCGTGTCTGCATACCAGGATGTGCGACAAGTGACCTCCCGAACCTGGGCTGGGGGCGATCTGACGCGGTTTGATCTCGTAAAACCGCACTTGACCAGAAATGGTGGCCGGACTATTCTAGTACCTCGTGGCTGTGCTGAACAGAGCCCCTTCGAGCTCATGGCGGTGCAGGTGATGTTGGATCCATACATCATATGGGGCCATATGGGCCAATATGATGATATGGCTGGGTGCGTTCTGATGCCTGCTAGTGGGTCGTGCCTGAGCGCATACAGTCAAAACTCTTTAGTACGATAAGGGGTTTATGACGATACTCTATATTACGATCTATACGCCCTGATCAAGCCTCTTTTGATGTAATATAACGATTATCTGACATTTGACGATATCGTAAGGTTGCTCTACCAAAATCGGTATAAGCAGTTTTTAATTCGTCAGATTTGGCCTTACTTCAACGTAGGTTCAGCCATTAATATTTGTCACCAACGATTGAAATCTATCGAATAACCTCGGATCTTACTCTCTATATTTAATTTTACCTTTTCGATTATGGTTAGTGGATCTCGAAATACTAAGAGGCAGTGTCGTCACGGACTTTCTTGATTCTGAGCGCCGGAAGCTCCACGCCCACTACAACGGCAGCTTGCTTCGTGGGGCTTCAAAATACCAAGCAGACGACGATTGAGTCGTTTTTTGGCAGAGCCGATCGCTCAAATTCGACTTCCGCACGCGGATTTACAATATCATTACATAATTGATTTTGGTGCATTTTTACATACAAAACCTGAATACAACGATACACCTGGTATGACGATACCCGAGGCGCCAAAAACGATATCGTTATAAAGAGCCGTTAGTCGTGGTCTTCCATGCATTGTGGCTTGACTCCGCTGCCCAATCCGAGCTGTCTCTTCGCTCTGCCCAGCTGCCGTCCTCTGCTCCCCGCAACTTTCGTGCAAGATTGCTCTGACGACGACAATATACTCAGCGTCGCCGCCGCAAAGATCGTCAATGCGAATGCAAACAATTCCATAAGCCTCTTAATTCGTCGCTCGTTTCCCTGGATCACGTTAGCCGCAGATAAACGCCCGTCTGCGACTTGTCTCACCATTGTACCCTTCTCCGGTCCCGACTGCTGCGCAATCATCTTTAACCTCAACACCACAATCGAGCCGTGAAGACCGGTCTTTGGCGAGCCGGCTCTTCTGTATCGACTCACCGCATTCCTCGCCATCATGTTACGACCTGCAACGCCGCTATCTATTCTATTCTTCGTCGCCTTTGTGCTCCTGCTCCTTTCCACGCTCTCAACTCCGATCATCAAAGCGGTGCCGTTAGCCACCTTTGAAGGCGTCAATTTCGGTGTCTTTGGATACTGTGATGGAGATAAATGCAGTGGATTGAGGCTAGGCTACGGCACAGGTACGTGTGGGCTCCTCGCTGACAAGATAGATTGTCTTGTCGTTGTCGCAAACATCTGCGTAATCTTCCAATTTGCCGCCAGATAGCTAACTACCAACATCACAGATGGCCTATTTTCCACCACCTCCAATTCGGACTTTTCTCTGCCTTCTGCTACACGACATTCGCTATCTTCAATTCTCATTGTTCATCCGGTCGCCGCATTAATGACCTTAATATGTTTCGCTTTGGCTGTAGCCGCTCACTTCCACTCTCCCGCCCATTCACCCCGATATCTCCTGGCCCTTCTAATTCTCACATTTCCGACTCTCCTGGTGTCTCTGCTGGCCTTCTTGGTTGATATTTTACTGTTTGTCCCGCATATGGCATGGGGAGGGTGGATTGTCCTGGCAGCCACCATCATTATCGTTGCGAGCGGAGTAGTAACGTGTGCAATGAGACGGACCTTGGTGAGCCGGAAAGCTCGAAAGAAGAGGATTGCGGAAAATCCCGACATGAATGGACAAAACTTCTACAGCAATCGCACTGGCCCCGACGGCGAAGCCCTGCCCAGGGCCGAATCTCCACCGCCATTATCGACTGGCGACACGCTCACTTCCCAACCAGATAAACTGCCTGAATTTGCAACGTTCGAGATGCAGAAGCAGCAAACTGCCGACGATATGACGCCATTGAATCCTAGGAACCCATCAGTGAAGAGCACTAGTACCGGTGGTAGACCAGGCAATGGAACTGGATACGGGGATGAAGGCCCAGAAGATCGATATCGCGATCCCTCACGAGCTCCTTCCGGCAGACGACAGCCCAGAGATCAATATGGTAATCCTATACCTCCAATACCGAACGAAGGATTAGGGCCACCTGGACCAGGAATACAGGACAGCGGGCCAATGCGACAAGGCCCTATGCCACCCAATGGCAGAGGAGGTGGCCCTCCATTTTATGGACGTGGAAGAGGAGGTTATCCACCCAGAGGAGGCTATCCACCCAGAGGAGGTTACCAGCCAAGAGGAGGATATGGCCGTGGTGGCCCGCAAGGCACGCGCGACCCCCCACCTCCAGGATGGAACGGTAATGGGAGAGGGGGCATGGGACCTATGGGACCTGGAATGGCTGGCGCTGGAATGATGGGACGTGGACAGCAAGGGCCACCACCAGGATATGACAATCGCTACTACGGAGGACCGCCGCAGAGTAGAGAGCCATCACCAGGTCCATACGGTGCAAGGGGAATCTCCCCATCTGCGCCAATGCAGTCAAGGCCTGGCCCGACACCTAGCCCGACGCCTATTGGTCAGGCAATTGAAATGGATGCGAGAACGGGCGCTCCCACTGCTGGACCGAACTTTGGTTTGAGAGATAGTGATGGTGACGTTCAGGGGATGTTGGCACTACAGCAGCAGCGATTTGATGGAGCTCCACCGCGATCAGGGGGGCCTGAAGATCCTTTGAGTCCTGGCAGTGTTTATTCATCCGAGTAAGTTAACTTGATGCCCATACTTTATACGCTAACTAATATCTGCAAGTGGATACGTCCCTCCCAGAGCCAACTGGAATCAGCAACAACAGCAGCCTGGCCTCCAGGAAAATCCCTCTGAACAGACCCTACCTAGCTCTGGCAGTCGTGGCCTCTCCCCAATCAACGACTCACCTGTCGAACTACCCGCTCAATTTCCTGCCACTTCTTCCACTAACCACCGCCGTAATAACTCCGGAGACTACTATGAAGACGTCGATCCCCGTTTTGCCGAGCCTCCTCCCTCTACAATACCCACTCCCGCCAACCTCCCTTCTGCTCTCGTCCCAGGCATAGCTTCAACCGCAGCCCCTCAACAACCGCAACCCCAAAACCGATCTTACCTGCCCCCCGTCTCCGCCAATCACCTTAGCCCCAGCGACCCCATCTCTGAACGCGACTCGTCCTACGAATCCTTCGCCGAACGTTCCCGCTCGCCCGCCACCTCTGACACCTCACACTTCACGTCCATCTCACAGCGTGGCGTGAACCCGAACTGGCGTCCTCCGCCTCCCGGCGCTGGTGGCCCGCCCGCTCCAGGCCAGTACCCGCCATACCAAGGCGGCTACCGCGGCTATGGTCCACGCAGGCCGCCCAGGCAAGAAGACGTAATCCTCGAGGCCAACGCGCAGAACCCGGACTTCGCGATCCCCAGCGCTACACGCGGCCGTGGCAGAGGAGGCGGGCCCGGCCGTGGGGGAATGCAGCAGCCTGGTATGATCTCGTCTATGGGCGGAGCCGGAGGACGGTATCCGGGTGCAGACGCGATATAATCGGTAAAAGTGCGGGACGCGAGAGATCTATCTGCCTTCCTCCTCTTACCTTTTTCTGGGACGGCATCTGAGCCATCTTAACGAATTTTTTGGTTTTTTTCTCTCCACCCTGCCGAACAGCTCTGTTCCATTTCTCCGAAATAATAGCGCTGCGGGTACCGGCTTAGCTTTCGCCCGCTTATTCGGCTCATCTATCCACCTAGGTGATGAAATGACGTCCTTTTTCTTTTCTCGAGTAAACCTCGGCAAAACGGGGGTTACGGCTGCTATGGACTTGGCTCCTTTTTTTGCCGCTTATAATATCCCCTCGTGGCGTGACGCGTTGGGATCTAACGTTGCCATTTCACTTCACTTCGCTCCACTCCCTCATCTCCCACGTCTCTCAGATTCCTTTCCACTTTCCTGTGTCTAACCGGATTAATAGGAGCCTGCCATCTCCTCTGTACAAAAGTCCCCGCCCTTCCTTTTTCGTCTTCTGGCGAAAAAATCGGGCTTGTCTTCTCCTATGTCTTTCTCTGCCCTACCGCGCCCTTTACACCCCTCTTCCTGTTCAAGGAAGAAGGACGAAGAGGTGGCGGATGCGGCTTCCTGGACCCCAGGGTCTTGTACTTAATCCCCCCCTTTCTCTTTCCGCTGTCTCACTAAGGGGCTCGCCGGCCAGGACGTTGGATATCCCGCGGCTTTTATCGTGACGAGCTGCTATTTCTCCTTTTTTTTTTCCTTTTCTGTTAGTGTTTCATGGAGGTGCTATCTAAGACTTTGGGATTTTGGGATCAGGTTTCTTCATATACAAGTAGAGCAGGGATTAGGGAATACACGCGGCCAGCGCTGCTAGCCGCACAAATGCCAGATTTTTGATTCTGAGAACTGAGAATCGTTGCTGTGGACATGCGTGTGCGTGTGAGGTTGGGATGTGGTAAAAGAAGTGTGATTACGCGGTGAGCGCAGAGTGGCCTATCTTGCTAAACTCCAACCTAGACAAAAATCTAGCGACGCCGCGACACGGAATGAACGACCGCTACGCCGCCTGGAACATGTGAGATGACACCGCCCGCCTTCGCCGTACCGGTCAGCGCGCCTCCGAGAAACAAGTCCGATAGAGAAATGAAAATAATAGAACGCCGTCACTTCCGCCCGCCTCGTGTCTCTAAGCTCCCCTGTATCAAACTTTCTAGCTCTACTCACCGCTTCCTTCCTTCTCTCCTTTCCCTCCCTCTTCCCCTCCACCCTCCACTCTGACCGCACAAAACACAACCTACCGCGTCCCTTATAGATATCGCGAGCGCAGCTGACTCAGCGTGCTCATGCGGCCATGCTGGATATTGCTTAGCAATGCCTCCTCGAGCGCCGACTGCGTGATGCTAGCATCTACAAAACACGTTAGCCATAACCCGCTACTCGAACGCAAGGCTCCAAGACGAGCAATGGAGAAGTCTCAAATAGACGTGAAGCGTGAAGATTAAAGAAATAGCAATGGAGTTGATCCGAGAAGCACCGCAGCAAAACAGACAGCATTACAAGAAAACCAGAAACCTCAAACGACATACCGTCCAAATCGCTAAAACTGCTCCCCATACTCGGCGTCCCATCGCTCCCCTCCCTCTTCCCACCCGCGGCACTCCTTCCCGGACTCAGCCGCGCCAGCTCCGCCCGATGTCGCGGGCTCAGCGCGCTGGGGCTGAAGCCGTGGCCCCCGCGCGACGGCGCATCGCTGGCCGAGCTGGTCGCCGACGACGCGATGGCGGGCTCCTTGCCCTTGCCTTTGCCCTTGTCCTTGCCTTGGCCCTGCGCGAACGTCGCTGACACGGGCGCCTTGTTCGTGTCGTGCGCGAGGTACTTCTGCGCGTGCTCCGGCGGCTGCAGGATCTTGTCGCGCAACGTGGCGCTGGGGTCTTCGGAGGCGGCGTCGCCCGCGGCGGTGCCCTGGCGCGATGTGTATGCGAAGGGTAGGAAGGTGTTGGAGTCGTCTTCGTCGTCGCCTTCCTGGTCTTCGTCGTCTAGGGTGGCGAGGCCGCGTGGTTTCTGTGCGCGGAAGCGTGGCGGTCGCTTGAAGAGCTGGCTGCGGTGGAGCGGGTTGTTTGTGTCTTCCTCCGAGGAAGAGTCTGATGCACTTGAGGAGGAGAGTGCGCTGGTTGCAGGCGACGCTGGGTCGGAAGGTTGGTTGGCGGGTTCGGTGGGTGGGGAGAGTGCTGGAGGCGGGGTAGGTTTTTGAGGGGGCGGGAAGGAGGAGCGGAAGGAGCGATGGAGGTGGGCTCGAGGAGATGCAGCTGGGAGGTGTGCTCGCGACTGAGTTACTGTGTTCGTTGAAGGTGTGCGAGAAAGCGGCGGTGCTATTAGAGTCATTAATGGTCAATGTGAGAGGAGCTTATAAGGAAGTCAAATACCAGCCGTTCGTGGTGTACCTGGGGTGCTAGTATCGCCTCTGGGTATAGGGCTATCCCTAGACCGTATTGATAATGCAGACGGCGTTTTCGACGCTGGATCTTATAAGCAAACATTCTGCCATTCCAGAGTATACCAACCTCCAACTCCTCCACTTCCGAGCCTCTTCATCGGTACTCCACCAACAGCTGCATGTGCACTACCAGAGCCTGAATTTGTTGCATTCGAACTGCCAACCTTTTTCATCTGTGCGCGAACGTGGAATAGATGTCGTTCGTAGAGCCATGCCGCCTGCTGGAGCATGAAAGTCGGGGAGACTTGGAACTTGGTGGCACTATTACCCTATTTTAGTATTCACGTACGATATCTAAAGTTTGTTTGAGCCTACAGGTCCTCCCCTGATCGTAATTAGCTTTGTCCGTAAAGGTAGAGGTAAAGGCAGGGCTAGCTTACAATCGAGCTCACTTGTCTTCGGCGACCTAGATATGATCTTCCACAAAGCACGGTCTTTTGTCGCATTCCAATCAACCTAACTAATTAGCATTTTGATATCTCTTTGCGACATTCCCAGGTGATGTACCTGTGGAGGATCAACGAAGTCACCACGCGCGAACGGAAGCCTGATTAAGGCCGTATAGTGGATCTCAGGCTTTGAGAGAACTGAAGGCCGCTTCGGGATTTTGAAATCTTGCTTTGGAACAGTATTTCCAGACAGATTTCGAGTATGTGCGCCTTTAAGGCTTGTTATGTTCTGGGATGGCGGCTTGGACATTGTGAGGTGCGGAAGACGTAGAGCTTCGTTAGGTGGGGCGGAGGGAAGATCAGAGGAAGAGGGTATGATAGTTGTCAGGTCACGGAGGTAGATGAGCTAATGATCACATCTTTACGAAATTAGATGCTGTGTGATGGGATGTTGAGAGTTGTTTGTATTGAAGTTGAAGCTCCGACTATCTCCGTCGTCTTGGCGCGCTACTGGCATCATGGAGAGAACTCCGTCTGCAAACGCTCATCTTCGACTTATCATCTTTCATGTTACATAGTTGGTTAAGAGGATACGAGGAATGTGTTACCACGGGGAAGTAATTACAAGTGTTTGAATTTCGCAATGAACACCTCAAGCTTGAACAAGTGTTGCGGAGACAGTCTGCAGTGTAACCAGCTTAAAGAACTGAAAGGTTGACGTAGCTCCAGCAGACAGGCATAGAGACACGCGCTAGCCAAACAAATAGGCGATGTAGCCTGCAATCCATTACCTAACCCTTTGCCGTTGTGTTGCTCGTCCACTTGTCCTGCAAATCACGATAGAGAGCACGCTGTGGTGCATTAACAAGCATTCTGATCAAGGCCATTTTGGAGCCATAGACGGCGGTTCTCCTGGATTCTGTTTATTCCACGCAAATTCGGATGCTGCCCTGCATCGAGACCTCTTAGTTTCAAGAAAGTGCGTCCAGCCGGTACAGCTCAATGTAAATAGCTTTGGGGAGTGCTCCATCCTTGTTGGAAATGGTCTGCGAATTAATACATAAATTGAACATGGACCCCTACCGACTAGACCTGGTAGACTCTGAGGTCTCCAACAACTCCACGCTCCCTTCCATGCCAAGATCTTCAAATCCTTTGAACCCCTCTTCAACAACCCATTTCTGCTTCCCATTCCACAAAACCTCGCAGGCCTTGCCGACAACCAACAACCCAGGTGGCCTGCTCCCCTCTTCTTCCACTGCGGCACAGACGTACTCTAATGCTGTCCTAATAACTCTCTGGTCCGGACAACTAGCACGCTCGAGGACCGCGCATGGTGTCTCCTTCGGCCATCTCTTCTTGTCATTTACTAGACTTCCGATCAGGGAAGAAAGGCGATGTAGCGCCATTAAAAAGACAACAGTCCTCGATTCCACATATTCGGGCGGATCCGGCGCCGCTCCTTTTCGCCCAGTACCAGTGCAGATGAGAACCTGGTCTGCCACACTTCTGTGAGTAGGAGGAATCGCCGCAAAGAGAGGAGCACTCAATGCGCTCGTGATTCCAGGTAGAACAACTGGAATGTAACCGTGCCCACGGAAAAAGTCGTACTCCTCCGCTCCACGACCGTAGATGTATGGATCACCTTGCTTCAGTCTTACGACGTTCTTGCCGGCTTTAAGACCTTCCAAGCCCATTTCGAGGAGTTCTTCCTGTGCTTTATCCGCGTTTCCGGGAAACTTGCGCGCGATATAAATCGTCGCGCGTCGGGGAACTAGATCTAGAACAGGCGCTGGAACAAGTTTGTCGGCAAGGATGAGATCTGCTGCGAGAATGGCTTTGTGTGTAGCTCTTGTGAGCAGGTCTGGATTCCCAGGACCCGATCCAGCTAACACTATGCGGCCCCTTCGCCCCCTGCTATCCAAGGTCGCAGGATCGAGACCAGAAGCATTCGACGTTGTGTAGCTGCGAAGGACGGTTTCGACATCGTAATCTGTAATAGCCGCAAGCCGTCGCAATGGCCAGTACTCGCATATTTGAGCCAACCAACGCATACGCCTATTACGTGCTACTTCCATATCTTCTGCAGTAATAAGCTTGTTAAACGTAGATGTTTGTCCCGCATCATCTTCTTCTGCCTCCAGGTCCATGGAAAGCTCTGCTGCATGGTCCTCTTCCCATATCCGTCTCCGTATGGTCCCGAGTCTCTCGACTGCTTCGCCTATCTGTGATGGTAAGGATGATGCTATCTCTCTGCGTATTCGCGCCGACAACTTGCAGCCTTTACCTGAAGTCGTCACACCAATCTGAAGAGGACCGTCTGAATGTGTTGAAAGGAGCGTGAATGTACACAAATTCGGGGCGTCGGCAACGTTAATAGGTATGCGGAGCTTTCGGCATAAGGTAGAAATATAAGTGCCTTGAAGTACGTCAGGAGCCGTGCAGGTACATAAGTGGTTTAAATAGCGCACTTAAGGGATGCTTTCCTCCCAGAGTAACAAATACCGCATCGACGACATGATCCACCTCGTCCCGCCCAAGGCTTGTTAGATCCTCGTCCCTGAAATCGCGTTTCAACCATTCAACCTCTTCTTCATCTATTCGCTTTGTCAAGCCATAATGGAGGGTGGCATCTTCAGGAGCGACGAGTAAAGGCTTTGCGCCCACCTCAATTGATCGCGTGCATCGCGCACCGGCCAAGGGATTGGAACCAACAATGAGGTGTATGTGTGAAGTAGAATCAACCGCAGTAAGGAGTGCGGGTGCCATAATTGACGGACAGTTCAATTAACTTCAGAATATACTTTGTCTCGGGGAGACGAGGGGTATATAAGCTATCCCAAGTCTCTCTGTACAAAAGGAGGGTATAAGTTGGAGGAGATAAAGAAGCAGAAGAGAGCGGAGGTTTTAAGAAGCGTACAAGACATGGAGATCAGTCAGGAAGAAGAAATAAGAGTGGTCAAGCGGAGATGGTCAAGCGGAAATTTTGCGTCTTTTGTTATGCCTTATCGATAGCCCCAATAGCGCTAGACTATATCGGGCCGGCTTGGCCGCGGAGAAATGATCGGCCAAGGAAGAAGCACAACGATCCTTCTCCGTGGAGATAATAATGGAACTCTTAAGTTGCTGCTCCATCAGTGGTTTGCATTCTGTGCTGCTTAATTCGAACCTTATCTGAAGGGATCGCGACGTACCAAGTCTCTAGCGAACCAATAGAAGAAAAGAGAAAGGCACGATATCTCTTCAGATAGACCTTTACTTTCGAAACTAGACTTCGGCCTTACTCGTCTTTACCCATCACAATACTTAGAGCTTTGCGACTCAATGCGACGTGGTGTTCCAGAGCACTGAGCTTGGACATTGTGGAGATCAGGCTTGGATCTTGACTCTCAACCGTGATCTTCTCCTTCACACGAACTTCTTGTCCTTTGTATGTAAACGTGCGGTCCGCTTCATCGTGGGTAGGGGGCCGAGCACCTCCCAAGGCTACTGCAAGTGTGTTACGAATACTGAAGCCAGAGTGTGACTCCTCAGCCGAGTTGTGGATTTCTAGGGTACGTAGTTCGAGGCGGAGAGCAGCATCAAATATTGAGAGGTGAAACGATACGTTGTGCGGCAATGGTGGATCAAAAATCTGTCATGTTACGATTAGTGCTACAAATTACCGAACAGAAATGGCTGCTAGAGTTGCAACCAATGTATCATTGCGCTAGAAGACCCTCATGATATATACGTACCTGCTCGTCTACGGCGTCTTCCCACCATGGACGTCGAACATCTGAATACCCTTTGAGGGCATTTTTGGCTTCTTGGATATTATCAAACAGCAACTGAAATTGTCCGGCAATAAAGTTGGCATTCTTTGCATCGCCTGTCCAGGTAGTCACATCTATCACATCCAAGCATGCATTGATGAGTGTCCGCACAGAGGTCAATTGTTCAATCGCCAGTGTGGGTGCTTGTGGGGCAGACGATATGGTGAGTTCGTAGCATGGTGAGCCTCTTGGAGGTGGGAGGCTTGACAGCCGGAGTTTAATGTTCTGTAAGCCACTAGTTAGAGGGATGATCTTCACAGCATGTCTAAGCCACGTTGTTCGTACGCCTTTTACTATCCTTGTGCCTACACGCGTAACGAGGCCTTTGAGACTCTCGGATCGTAATGAGGATAGGACGAGAATGGAGGCATTTTCACTTCTTGGTGCCAGAAGAGCTGCACACTCTTCCAGGCACTCTTTGAGCGATTTAAGAGTTTCTTGGAGCTGTGTTAGAAGCCATTCCAGCTCCCGCGCCTATGTGAGAAAGGGTCAGATAAGGAGCCCTGGAGGGATAGACCGAATTACAGTGGATAAGTCGTACTTGGGAAGCGCCTTCTTCTCTAGCTAACTCCTCGGATGAGATGGGGGGCCAAACTGCTGTAGACATTGTGAAGAAGAGGGAATGTCGACTAAAATGGCCGTGTGCGTATAGACCAGGCCGGCACGCGTGTGGTGGTGAAAGCTTCGGCGTGGCTTGATCCCTAAAGAAGCTCGGCAGTAACCGAGGATCGCCCGAATCCTTGCAGCTTTTCCTGCAGCGTCATCATACTCCTCTACGCATGACTTCACAGTCTTCTGCATATTAGCAAAGCACCTAAGGAAGCTCTCCAAGCGGGCTTCTACACAATCGCAAGACAGTTGCAACACCTACGATAAATCTCAATATTTCTACTGTTGAAATCGCTTGATATGTGCTGTGACGTTATGGCCCGAGGAGTAACGCGTGCAAATAACCTTTGTTCATACGTCACCTACCAGCCGAAACGGCCAGCATGCCATTCATAAATAAGCTAGAAATCCTGTCTCACGACACAAACCAACGTTTCATCCTCCCCTCAAGGTATGCATTATCCTCCGCCCTATTTGGCGCTTGTATTTGCATTGTTTCAACATCGTTATCGACTTACCTGTCTATAGCAGCGATCTCCCACCGTCCTTGTTGTGCTATCACCTTGCCCTAGGAAGCCCTCCTTACTGTAATGGCTGTTCGTACGTCAATTACCTGCCAGCTAGTGCTTCTACCTAGCGCTTCTAGCCTTTTCCCTACCTCTAACTTTACTCCAGGACCTATACTAGGACTTTCGTCCCTCATAATTCTCGCTGGTGGCATTCTGCTCCAGTTCCTCGTAATTCTCTCTGGTGGTGTGAACAGCAATCCCGAGAATCAAACATACTTTCTGGAGGCTAGTAATATAGGAAACATACCAAATGCACGAAACCCATCAAGATGGACATTCTTTGCCATCTGCGGTGTGGATTCGAATGGTCGAAACGCAAATTGCGGTGCTCCAGTTCCTGCTCTACCCTTTGATCCACCCCGGAACTTCCACACAGAAACAAATATGCCGCAGCAGTTTATCGGGTATGTCTCCAATTCATATCAATTAATGCGGATCTAATGGTTTTCTAGGACGCATCACTATTACTATATGTCCCGATTTATGTTCGCATTTTACATCATCGCTCTCTTTTTCTCCGTAATTGCTCTTTTCACCGGCCTGCTCGCGCTTTGTAGCAGACTCGGCGGATACCTTTCCGGCCTCACCACCGGCGTTGCCCTTTTTTTCCAAACTCTTGCAGCAGCATTGATGACGTAAGTCCACTTCCAATGTACCACCAGTTACACACTAACGGTCACAGGGCATGGACTGTCGAAGGACGCAATGCATTCCGAAGCGGCGGTCACTCCGCGAAGCTGGGAGTCAAAGCCTACGCCTTCACATGGACTGCTATGACCTGCTTCCTGATTTCTAGCGTTCTCTTCTGCTGCGGTGGCGCTGTGGGCCGGGACCACACCAGGACGATCAACCAGTCGTTTTTTGGCCGCAGGAAGTCCACCCGCTCCACCCGCAGCCGAGGCAGCTTCCTCGACACTGAGTCTCAGCGCCGTGTTAAGGACGACTACGCGTAAACTAACTGCCAGATCCACGAAAAAGTGCTCCCTAGGCTGGCGGGAGGCCAAATGTGAAGCAAGAACAAAGCCCAGCTTACGACTACGACATGATGAGAAACGATATCCATCGATTAGTCAAGGAGTTGGGCACACCATAATATTCAGACTGGTTTTCATTTGTATAGTTTACTTTAGAGTTGGGAAACTGTCGTTCTCGTCCTGTTTCTAAAAGAATTCCTGTTGATACTCTGCTATGTGTTATTACACATTTACATATGTAATGATCAGATGAGCAAATATTGCAACTTTTAGGCTGGGCGCTCTCAACAGCTTGCTCTGAGGCGTTGGCATGGAGATGCGTGTATGTACGAATAGTGGGAGTTGTTCATACTTGGTTCGCTGATTCCTTCAATACGCCAAGCCCACACGATTAAGCTAGCACGGCAACTTAATGCTGTGCTCCCCAAGCTATCGATCTTATTTGAACCCATGAATATTGTTAAACAAAAAGAGTTATGGCATCGCGCATAATTAAGAAGGGCGGACAGGTGAAGGTCCATTCGTCTAGCTCTTCCCCGCCAAATAGGATAGGGATGAGCATCCAAAATACTTCAAAACTAGACATGAAAACCTAAGTGTGCACCTCAACGGCGCGGAGGATAGCCCTAAGCGGGAGGTCTCCATCTAAGAAGCAGGAGCGTACGCATACGATAGAAAGAGAGGGGTATTTCACTATAGACAGATGATCAAATTGAAACATCTTACACGCTGAAACGCATCAAGAGGCTCCAACACGCCCCTCTAGACACAGCACCGGGATATCGTCCAACCCAAGCCGAACAACAACAATACAGAGAACCCCTAATACTTCCCGCCTTCCGTCCCGCAAATCTTCTCAAACACCTCCATCGTATGATCCCACACCCTCTTCATATTTCCTTGCTCTCGATGCTCCCGCATCATGTTCTCCTTCCCACACGGCTCGCCATTCCAACTCAGCAAATACGCCCCACTACCGCCCTCGCCCGTACTCCCAACCGCCACACTCTGCCCTTCCCCTAACCTCGCGCGATCCAGCCCGTCCGCCCTGGGTGGAAACGTCGCGCTCGTCGCCGCATACAGATGCCGCTCGCCGCTCTCGCCCACCGGCACCATCCACGGCCTCAGCAGCACCGTCAGCATACTCAGCAGCGGAAATAGCACCGGCCCCGCGCCGCGCGCCGCGCCGCTCTTCACGATGCCCGGGGAGGCGTGTACGAAGGCGGTGCCGGGGTGCTGGGCGGCGAGCTCCTCGGCAGCGAGCGAGTTCATGGTGCAGGCGTGGGCGGCGCAGTTGGCGAGGCTGAAGTGCGTTTTCAGGGACAGGTCGTCGAAGTTCAATGTCGTTTCAGAGCCGGAGGAGAGCACGGAGACGACGCGGCTGAGGGGCGTAGACTGCGCGGCGGCTAGTTGCGGGAGGAGGTTGTGGATGAAGCGCATGCGCGCGTAGTAGTGCAGGCTGAATTTGCGGTCGAGGCCTTCGGGGGTTTCTGGGGTCGGTTGTTAGTTTGGGATGGGATAGGAGATGTTGTGGGGTAAATGAAAATGACTTTGGGATAAGGGGCTTGAAATACCGTCTCGACCTTTCCCGGTTACGTAGCCTGGGGTCATGAAGAGCAGGTTGACTTTGTCTTCTTTTGCTTGAATCTCCTTGCACGCGACATCGACATTCCGTAGGAGTGATAGGTCACTCTTGACGAAGCTAACTTTGCCCTCCGGGTTTAGTTTCACAAGCTCCTGGATAATCCGCGATGCCTGCTCTGGGCTCCGGCCAACAAGGTACACTCGAGGTTGAGTGGTATTCCTTACAAATTCCCGAGCAGAAGTTTCGCCAATCCCACTTGTTCCGCCGACTGCAAGCTCATGGTCAGTTTCTGCTAGTTGTAGATTTTTATGTTCTTGTAGAGCTCTGTCCAGGCTGAAAATAAATACACACCGAACACGGCAACAAGTCCAGGGCCGAGATCTTTGAGTGCCGAGTTGTTCGCGCGGACTGTTTGTAGAGACACCATGATTGAACAGCTGAATTCCTATTATTTTCAAGTATACAAGGACCACTTCAAATGCCGCAGTTTTGCTAGAGAAATTTGAGAAAGGAAATGATAGACTTGAGCGCTGCCTACCAGATATACCAGTTTCCCTCGTGCGCGATTTGTCCGCGCCGCGTAACCCAAGACTAGAGCTAAGGGTAACACGCAAGCGTATACGAGGAGTAAATAGTTTGAGCCATGAAAATTGGTATACAAGACACTTAGGTAGGTCAAAGGCAGTAGTGGCACTAAGCAATAGGTATGTTTGGTTTGGACGGGCGGTGCTAGATTCCAAGGTGACGTTTGAGAGGGAGCTTTGGTCCCGTTTGGGTTTAGCGGCAGTCTGACTTCAAACTGGCTACCTAAGCCCGATCCTTGGCGGTTGTTTACCCAAGATCTCAACATCAAAAAGAGTTACCCTCTCTTACATGTCATTGCTATCATATAGCTGAATATATGAGAAAAATTCTATCAAATGAGCTTGCTCAAGAAAGAACAGGGCAACATGTTCAGACTTCCTCTCGGATTGCTGATGATATATAGACGCAAAAAATACACGTCAGGTTAGTGGCGGGAGCATTTCGTCCAGCATATAACAAGACTTCGATATGCCAAGGTCTTAGAACATCCTTTTCTCATTAAGAGGCTTCGGTTGTCAGCGGAACATTCATCCATTCTTACGGAACCGCGAAGAGATATAAGAAGACTATGACCAGGAGCTTCGGGTTACGCTCCGAATTTCTTGAGCACCTCACAAACGCACGGACGATGATAGAGCTTACTCCTGGTATGAGTGGAGGCGGAATATCAAGAAAATAATTCATACGGATCCAATGTCAGTAAGATCGAAATGCTATGTAGGTCGCTATAGCGTAGCCGAGTTGTTTCTAAGCATTTCAGTAAGCTCAATACGGGTCAAACACAGGTCGTTGTACTATATTAACTTTATGGGAAATTCTGGCCTGGCATTTCGGTTCTCAAGCATAAGGCTGGGTCCGGAAGAGATGGCAACTTATGCTACTTCTATAATCCAAACATCCCTCACGATTGCTGTTTATCTCTCTTTCGAAATCCCTGTCAACAAGGTCACCTTATGTGGCTGGATCCCAGAACCACCGATGTGCCATTCCTGCGCATGGCTTGGTCCCGTCTTCGCTTCTACCACGTGTGGGCATGTAGTCAGATTTTAAATGCTTTAGATCGATAACGGACTCCGCTTTTTTGCATGATGCGCCCGCCCTTGGACACTGTCTACGAACCTCCACCTTCTCGAAATTCGCTAGCTCTTGCGGTTGTCTACCGCTTCCGTGGCGCCGATCGTAAAGCAAGTCATCGAAATTCTTCCAGACGTTGTACCTGCCTTGGCGTTCTTGCCCCAAGATTTCCTACCTAGCCAGGTAAGCTGCGGAGCTATGTTCCACGATTTTTCCAAGCGGCGCCACAGGGCGAGTACGGGGCCCAAAAGTTAGATCAACAGTATAAGTGTTAGCAACATAATGAAAGGTATATTTCTAAAGCCACCAAAAACACGATTTGCAGTGATGTATCACCAAAGTTCAGCACCAGCTGAAGTAGTCGTAGCATTGATCAGAGCCGCTGAGTGGATTTGATTCGTCGGTTGAGGAAGAATGTTTGGTGTAAGTCCGTTATCGGCATTACAGCATCTTGGCATTTCCGATCGATCGGTACGGATCATGTCAGCTTAACCTTAAATCGGGATATTTTTTTGTTCGCATAGAATAGCAGATACCAAGCCGGAAAAATGTTATTATCCAGTTCCGGAAATGCTTGAGGCTCGATTACCCCTGTCGCGGACTTCAGATTACCATGCGCCTGATAGCTTACGGACTCCGTTGTAGCATAGGGTTTCCGCCTCTTCCAGCCTTCACACACTAGCACTTGCCTTCAGATCAGTGACGACGAATCGCTTTCCTGAAACATCGCCAACGTGCGCTTCTAACGGCGAAATAAGGTTTCTTAAAAAGTGGCATAGAGAATCTTTAGAAGTGCGCCTTGACTGTTCTAGGAAGATGTTCAGCAGATCAGTACCGCCATTACACCCACAGTTCTACGGACAACTTTAGTGTGCTGCGGCGCACAGCTTAAGCTCTAAGTCCTGTTAGCCATGCTGTGACTGAGGTCTCTCACAGTCAAATTTAGCAGCGGGACCACCTCCAATAAGCTGGCTTGGTACTGTGAAAGAAAACTCGGGCTTCGTGAAATAGCTTGAATTGACGGTGTAAATTGGACTCACCATCGGTTGAGTTTACGGATTGCTCTTGCATCTCCAAGACAGCAATGCGGTAGTAACTCTAAGGACTGAGCTTGAGGACCATCCTGTAGAGCCTTCTGTAGATCGTCGTAAACTTATCGTCATCATTAGAGGCCATCTCGTTGTCAATGCGCAAGTGTCAGCCGGACCCTCCAACCATGCTACACGGCGGGTCAAGGCGTCCCTGCAACACTAGTCTCTCCTCGGACTACACTCTTATCGGGGTCTTGTCGCTCGCGTTCCGATCGCCCGCCTTGAACGGCGGATATAAATAAAGCAGTCTGTACAGAGTTGCAGCCCCTCATCAGCAAGCCACTCAAGAACTATCAACAGTCCTTTACACACTCCTTCAACTATCTTCAATAAATCACTTGTATTCTTCAACGAATCAACAACCAACTGCCAATAATGGCCGCTCTACAACTTAAGGGAGACTACTTCTTTGTTTTCATGCTACACGTCCTTCTCTCCATCATTTACGCTTCACTGTACTACACCCTCTCCGACTACTAGATCTCAGTATTTAGCCATGGGAGACCCGCGGAAAAACCGGCCCAAGGGTCAAGTTTGGAGTATGGGAGACGGTGCATTGGCTTCCGCTACATCGCAACACGTATCGGAAGTGCACAAGATTATACTATCAATCCACTACTTCAATAACAACATTGAAGTCAATTCCGGAGCTTGCTCAACCAAGTTGCGGTCTCCAGCACCATTCCCGCCTGCAGCGTCGGAAAAATTGGACAATCTGGACTCATCGACGTTGGCAAAAAGTGAGTTACGACAAATATCCATGATGCCCGGCTCTACTAACGATCTCGAAAGGCCAGGCTCCGCATGATTCATTCAAAATTTAAATGCGAGTTTCGGGATTGCGTGTGCAGACCGCACGCCTTCTGCCTGGGCCTATGGCAGACCCACAGTCCTTCCTGTTCATCAAGAATCGAATTCTATATTGCAAACCAACCACGAAGCAACGCAGGCGTCGATTCGGTTTACGAAAACAAGACCTCTCCTTCGTCCCGCCTTCCTCCGGGACACGTGCCACGAAAAGTATTTCCTTCCTTGGCTTTCAGGAGTCCCGTGTGACTTTTTGGGTGGATGTTTGTTGGTGTTGGAGGCTTTTTAACGATGATTTCTGTGCCAGCTACTGCTTGCGCTGCTTAGGCGGTCAGCGATGCTGGTCACTCGTCGGCTATTTTGTTTTGAAGCTTCGCTTTCCGAATCGCATCTTCGGAGGAGCCTTGCTATGGTTAAGATAGAATTTTGTCGAATACCTGCAGGGCATTCCACTTTCCTGTGTTTTATTAGCTGTACGATATACCAACGGTTCCAATTCAAGTCTGTTCGTTCGATATACACACTAGGTTTCAATGCGGTCACTGTGGTGAATTCTAGGAATACGAGAATGCCTGTAACAGCTTCCGCTCAAAAGAAGCGAAAATGCGCCACAACCGAACGCCGAGTCTGCAGCTCAATGTTATTTCAACCTGCTTTCCTGATACCAATCATCCCTTTCTCTTTGTGTGTTGGGTGTCGTGAACGGTTATGCAAGTGTGTTAAGCCACCGGTTTCCCTACTCCAAATCGATACGTTTCCCTCCGCTCACTGTATTTCGCAATAAACTTACAAGGAGAGCCACTCGGTTTAAAAAGGCAACTAGCCTCCATCAATAATGATACTTCTTATCAAGACCAGCATTGACTATCTTTCTGCGTCAAATTGAAAGCTGCTTTATGGCTCCTTTTTTTCGGAATATTTGCTGACAACAGTTGGCCTCTGAGTAAATAGTAACTTACGATAAGCTCCGCATCATCCGCTTTCACAGCATGGAGTCGGATAACTACAGTGCGAGTGTTCTACAGCATCGATTTCATATGAAGATTAACGGTCACTAAGCTTTACCCTGGCTAGTCATAGCTTATTTCGTCCAGGCCCCCAGCATCACAAGGCCCTGTCCAATTTAATTTGATGAGGAAATTGCAGGATCTGAGTGGTGTCAATTAAGCACTTCTTAATGATGTACTTTGCCGTGAGTGCCATCCCACCTTCCTTTCCAATAAACGCGATGTTACCTGACGATCGGCATTCCCTGCAAATGGGATTCCTATCTTCCCCGCGTGAGTGCAGCCCGTGCTACTCTGCCCGGGTACCTGCAGGGCTGTTTTAAAATCTTCAAGAACACCACTTGCCTCTTCATGGTTTGCTTGAGGATCCGAGTATTTTATTTCTCTTTCCCCGGATCTGCTTGCAAATATGGCATCGATACGTATTTCCATTATTTTCTTCGTACAACTTGTTGGGACTGTCGTATTAGCCGAAAATTCAACCAACTCTACATATAATCCTCTGCAATATGTTGATCAATTTATTGGAAGCGCCAACGGAGGTATATAGATCTTAGATGGGCTTAAATAGTGGGAGCAAAACTAACTAGTTTCTATAGGGAATGTTTTCGCTGGCGCCACACTTCCATATGGTATGAGCCAAGGACCCATCTGGCAACTAGGCGCTGAAGTTTTCAAGGAATGGCCAAGGCAGTTGCGGATGTAGATTCACCGAGTAATCAGGGCGGCTTTACGACAGAAGGTGGTAATGTTACTGGATTCTCATCGATGCATGACTCTGGCACTGGCGGAAACCCGTCACTAGGAAACTTCGCCTTGTTCCCGTACACAAGTTGTGCTGGAGACGACGTAGACGGCTGCACCTATCCAAAGAAAGCCAGAAAGATTCATTTCCTTAATAATTCAGTAAAAGCTTCGCCAGGGTATTTTGGACTCACACTCGCCAGTGGAGTTGCGGTTGAAATGACTACTGCTCAACATACTTCCTTGTTTCGATTCAAGTTTCCTACCACAGATGCCGCTGGAAATGCTCCCAGTCCCTTGG
>Ga0307515_10002957_pt1 | contig 36039 bp, 27 predicted proteins | sample 17_EM_MG_FD_194513 | JGI IMG/M metagenome (GOLD analysis project Ga0307515, IMG submission 194513) | Populus trichocarpa ectomycorrhiza microbial communities from riparian zone in the Pacific Northwest, United States - 17_EM | ecosystem: Host-associated > Plants > Roots > Unclassified | place... | reverse complement strand
CCCGTTTTGAAGTGTTTTAGGTCTGGCACAGCCAGACCCAACACTATTGGGTCTTGCTAGGCAGCAAGACCCAACGCTATTAGTACATTTTGAAAGTGTTTTGGGCCTGGCGTGGCAACCAAACCCAACAATGTTGGGTCTCGCTGCTAAGCCAAACCCAACAGCTTTTAGCAGTGAAGACAACGCCTCCAGCCACAATTCTTGACCAAAAACACAGTAGATGAACGTCTTCCAGGGTGCTACAGTGATGTCCACAGTGAAAACAATTTATGGCTACAGTGTCGTGCACAGTGCAATGTGCCTATGTCCACTCCTATGTATTTTGAAAGAGCTCAAAATAAAGTAAATCTAAACAGTACAATCCACAATAAAATAACTTACAGTCTACAGTGATTCATTAAGCACTGTGTGTTTGGTATTGCGGTTGCTGTTGTGGTTGTAGTTTGAAAAAAGTTGTTTTTATAAAAAAGTACTTTTAATTGAGGTTGGTTTGGAAAAATATATGTTTGGTTAAAACTGTGGTTAAAATTGAGGTTGGCCAAAAAGTAGTTTAATGTGTTTGGTTAAGAATGCTTTTGAAATTGAGGTTATAAAATAATTTTAAAAAATATATATTAATATTGATGGTTTTTAATTTAAATATTGTAGATTTAACTATTGTTATTACATCGTGAAATAAATAATACTTTATATAAAATATTTTTTATTGTTCCATTAAACTATCTACAATTCCATCACGTATGAAATACATCCGACAAGGACTACAGTTTTCACAAATTTCTTAAGAGCGCAACAACATCAAGTAAAATATAATCAGGAACAAAATTGAGATTGCGATCAAATTCTGTAAATGCGACGTCATCAAGCGATCTCCGTCTAATTTATATAGTCATTGAATAATGTTTAACACTAGTTTTTCGAATAAAACACAATTAAAAATAAAAAATATATTTTTTTATTTTGTTGGGTCGGACCTGGTTTAATGCATTTTTAGCGTTGAACCTGACTGGTCCAGCCGCAACAGTGGAGCCATGCTCCACTGTTCATTGAAGAAAACCCATGAATAGCTCCACTGTTCATTGCAGAAAACCTATGAACAGTGGAGCATGGCTCCACTGTTCATGGGTTTTCTCATCACAAGAAGCAGTAACGAGCTGCTTCTTGTAAACCTGTGGTTGTGCCACAGTTAATGGTGGGACCCACCAGTGCAAAATTGCGGTAGGAGCATTACCAAACAATAATATTTGTGGTTGTGGGTGAACCTCACTCGCAGCTACAATACCAAACGGCGCCATGCAGAGTGATTTCCACCCACAAATATTGCTTGATCATACAACGACTTCATGCTCACCCATGTTTCCTTCTCAAAGTCCATCCTAAACAAGCCAAATAGCAATGTCCTGTATGGACAAACCAAAGGTTCAGCAGCCTTGTCAGTAAGCAAGCCTCCTTCATGCAACACTCTACGTTCCTCATCAACAAATTCCCCTATGCGCCTCACAACGAGCAAAACTCCACCAGATGTTCCACCAAGTAAAGTCCGGAGGTGTAAAGATAACTCGAAACATTTAGCATTCGCCACGTTGATGCACTCAAGAAAGACTTCGGTATAGTCTTCGTGCTTGCAGGAAAACTATAAGCTCCCAAGTCCCAAACAGCAAGAGTGCCAAAATTCGCGAGTGCTTATAGCTTATTTTCATGGCACATAATAATATCATGGAACGGGGCATCCATAGCATCAAGATACATCCATGACATTGCCCCACTATCTCCACACTGACAGAAAGCAAATTTCGAATTTTGACAACAGAATAGTACCACTCGATAGCTCTTATTATGACATGGGTCGCATGACAAAATAGCCTTTTGAATAAAGTGCTCTCTCAGCTGTCTTGAACACGTCCACCCCCTATAAAATCTTGAAGTTTAGGCAGCTTCAGGAGCAAATTCAATAATGTATATATTCACCTCCATTATCCATATCATCCCTTATTCTCCCCAAGAAAGTGTCCTTTGCAGGAAGTTCTGTTCGTTTGTCGGTTAGAGAGTTGAAAACAAAAAGGGTGTTTCTTTCACAGTTGATGGAGATCAAATATCCAAGAGATGATCCAACACTAAAACTCTGATCGCAAATCTCCTTCGACGCAACATACTTGGTACTATAAATCTGTCCTTCTTCAATACTGAATAACAGTTTGATTTTATATGCTTCCTGGTACTGGTTTTGCTGTTTGCATTACCTTCTTCATCTCGAGGAGGAATCAAGAGACAAGGAATTCCATGGAACTTGGTGTAGAGTTTAAGTTGTTTCGCAACAGAATTCCAGTGCAAACAAACAGTTTTGACTCGTTGAACATCAACGAAAGACTGACGGTTGAGAATTGGAAGTAAAACATCACTAAGAAGCTGACCCCAATTAGGCATTGATGATGATCTTCTTTTGACTTCAGTGTTAGCAATGCTTGGCAGTGATGCTCCTCTCTTGGTGGTTGATTCCAATCTAAATAAAATCATTAACATTTTTAGTTTAATATTATATTCATCTTGATCAATAAGTTGCTTTTTCTACTCATATTCCTCTTAAATGAGTTTTTAAAATTAACCATGAATTCGTGATCATTCTTTTCATGATTATAGGGCTCCTCACCTTTCCAACTTACGAGTTAATTTTGCAATTTGTCTTCACATATCTTATATCACTAGTTCTTGAACACCTATTTTCAGTTTTGCAATCTTTCTTTGCACGTCTTCTATCATTAGTTTTTAATAAATTTTTTTTCGAGGGTGAACCTCCTACACGAGCACATCATGTTCTGTTGCCTCTTCTAGCCATAGTTATTCAAGTACATAATAACTAAATAATCACCAGGATCGTTGAGCTTCAATACTAACTGATGCAAAGCTTCAATACTAACTGACATAGACGAAAGTGAATGATAACAAGGTTTGTTACGAGTTAAAACCTTTAAAGACCAATAAAACTATAATTACAGGGAGACATCCAAAATATTCGATTTTTATTCATTCAAGTTTTCACTTGCCAAAAGCTATTCCAACTTTTTATATAAAAAAAACTAGAAAACCTTATTAATATCGAGTAGGAAAATAGAAATAGAAAAATTATTCCATTCATATTGTAAAACTAGAAATGCCTAATAATATTGGATAGAAAAATAAAAATATATATAAAATAAAATTAACTAAGAAAAATATATTTTTTCCTAAAAAAACTCTTGCATAGTCTTTAGGGATTGGAAATAACTTTTCCTTGAGTTCAGACCTGAGTTAGCAACCATTCTCCTTCATAAACATTCTTTATGTGTGGGTCACTCCATCATAAGTTCCTAACATAACATCTTTATACAGGTCGTCTCATTGTGGGTCCTTTACACAACATCTTTGTACGGGTCGCTTCATCGTGGATCACACTACTAGTATTTCTAATATCAACAAATAACGTAGATATGACACAATATACTAGTTATTGAACGTCTTCTTTTGAAAGGAATCTCCTCATCCTTTCCTATACAACATATTATTTTGCAACCTCTTTCGGCTATGGTTATTCAACAACACATATTAACTAACTTTCATGAATCTTGGACCTCTAAAACATGTTCTCTACGTACTCTAAACAAAACCACTAAGAACTATTAGGCTTTGATATCAACTGATGTAGACAAAAATAACATGTTAGAAGACAACAAACTAGAAAAATAGAATTGAAGTCGAATAGGGTGGTTACATAGAACCCTAATTTGCATTTTTATTATTGAATAAATAACTCTGATGTAGTTTGTTTCTATGAAAGGTTCACAACTTCTTAAATAAGTTAAAAAATCAATCTAAATACACTAGAAAACCTAAAAAATAAAGGAGAAACAAAAAAAACCCTAAATAAATTAGAAAAAATAAAAACACCATAAATAAAATATTTTCCTAAACTAATAGAAAATAATAATAACTAAGAAAAATAGTGTATTAATAAAAATCCTCGTGCATCAACTTTTTATTATAATAATTTAACCCCTCCTAACTTATAATTTGAGCTACAAGTTGACGTGACTGATTAAACACATATCAATATAAAAAAACATAATTTTGTATTTGTTTTTAAAATAAAACCATGAAAGAAACTTTTTCAATGTCTATGGTACTTTTTATTTATTCTTAAAAAAGATTTTTCATTTTAAATTGTTTAATCATTATTTTATATTATAAATATTTTTTCAATTAAGTAGATAAAAAATATAATACTCCATTTTTATTTATTTATGGGTTCAATCAACATCTATGGTAGTTTTTATTTTTTTTTAATTTTTAATTTTTTAATTATCATTTTTTATTGTAAAGAATTTTTCAATTAAGTAGATGAAAAATATAATATTCTAAAAACAATTTGTTTACTATGGCTTAGGGGTGAGTAAAAAAACTGAAAAACCAATTAAACCGAGAAAACCGGAAAAAAATAACCGAAAAAACCGAACTGTGAAAAAAAACCGATTAAACCAATTAAAATTTTAAAAAAACCGACCAGTTTGGTGCGGTTTCGATTTTATAAGTCTGAAACCCAAAAAATAGAATTGAACCGAACCTAAACCGAGCCAAAACCAAGCCAAACCGAAAAAACCGAGCCAAACCGGTTTGAACCGGTTTCATTTTTTTTTAAATTTTGGTTTGGTTATTTTATTTTACAAAAATCAAACTGAAAAAAAATGATCATCCCTATTATGACTTTAATGAGTCACTAAGACAAAGGGATGTGTTTGTTTTTTAGTTCAAAAAATATTTTTAAGAATTTCTAAAATGTTTTATAATTTAAAATTATTTTTATATATTAATATAAAAATAAAATTTAAAAAATAAAAATTATTATTTTAATATATTATAAAATAAAAAACAGTTTAAAAAATGACTAGAAACCATCATGTCGTACCAATTCATGGAAGCTAGTATAACATACTTCAGCCATGTTTGTTTTCCGGAAAGTAGTTTACGGGAAACCACTTTCCAAATTTTCCTGTGTTTATTTGTCATTAGGAAAGGTGGTCAACGGAAAACACTTTCCGGTCAACGGAAGTCACTTTCCAGTCAAAGAAAAACACTTTCCGGTCAACAAAAAACACTTTCCAGTCAAAGAAAAACACTTTCCGGTCAACAGAAAACACTTTCCGGTCAAAGAAAAATTTGACTTGGTTTTCAGGAAAATGTTTTTCCTTTTAGCTGTGTTTGTTTTCCGGAAAGTGGTTTCCAGGAAAACACTTTCCAAACTTTCATGTGTTTGTTTGCCATTAGAAAAGTTGGTCAACGGAAAATACTTTCTAGTCAAAGGAAAATTTGGTTTGGTTTTCAGGAAAGTATTTTCCTAGAAAATTTAGGCCGAAAAAACTTTCCGGAAGTTGTGAAAAATTTAGAAATGTTATTATTTGCTTATTATATCAAATTTAATCCTCAAACTTTTGATTGCTATATATATATATATTTTGTTTTGAATATTTATTTTTTAATTTCATCTCTTAAAATTTAATTTTTATATTAACTTTAGTCTTTATTTTTATAATTGCTATTTGCTTTTTCCTTATCATGTTTTTATTGAAATTTTTTATCTATCAAATTTGGTCCTTATTTTTTTTATTGTTACTTATTTTATTTGAAATAATTTATGAAATGTTAATTATTATTATTTTAATTTCTTCATCTTTCAATTTTTTTATTTTTTATTTGATCTCTATTATTTTGATTATTATTTATTTTATCTGAGATAATTTATGAAATTATATATTTTTTTTCAATTTCATTCCCATTCAACTTTTTAATTTGTAAGATTTGTTTCTCATTATTTTAATAAACTTGAAAAAAATAAAATATTAATAAATTATTTTCCGACTCATTTTTCATAACATAACCAAATACTAAAAAATATTTTCCATCTTATTTTTTATTATACTACGTAACATCAAAAAAACACGTTTTCAAAATTTACTTTCTCAAAAGAAACTGCTTTCCTTCTGCTCTTTCTCATCGAACTTGATAGATACATCTCCTTCCTATGCACGCTTCTTCCCTTCTCTTCCGTCTCTATAAATTCTGAAAATCAAAATTCCAAACCCAGAAATCAAAATTCTTCCAAAGACACAAACTTTACTCATTCTTTTGAGTTACAAATAAAACCCTTTAAAGAAAGCAATCAATGGAATTTGGTGAATGCTCTTCTGGTTCCAATTCCTCCTCCTCCAATGAAGCCTGGGCCAAACTTGGTATTTTCCTCATATTTATTTCTACAGTCTTAGTGTTGTTTCATATGTTATCCTCTGTTTGTTTCCCTATAAAATGTTTGTAGAAACTGTTTTTAGTGAATTTTAGTGTTGAAGCTGACATTTTTTTGGAAGTTAAATTGAATTGAGAGAAAACCAGGAAATTTAACAAAGGAAGAAACTTTCTTGGGTTTGGGTTCTTAATTCATCGTTGCATTCTAATTTTTTTTTGGAAGTTCAATTTAATGCTTCTGTTAATGTATTTGTGCTTGCATGTTTGTGGAGGGATTGTTACTGTTCTTAAGTATTTTTCTTGAATGCGAGTGAATATGATCGTAGTGCGAGTACATTGGAATTAGAAAGTAGGGAGTCTTTTTTAACATAAATCATGAATGATAAAAAGAAACCCTTTTGGTTAATTCAACACTTTTTGTTATGAACATTAGCCTTTTCGTGATTAACATAGTATGAAATACTATAGAGTTCCCATTTTGAATTGGGGTTCTTTAGAAGTTTGAACTGCCAATACTGGAGCCTTAGATTTGTTCAATTATATAAATGATAGCATTTTCATCGCATCTCCAATTTGTAGACAATTCTGTTTGATAATGTGGATGCTGAGAATCATATGCGTTCTTTTCTTATTGAAAAGGCTACATTCAATCATTTGCAACACAAACTTTTAAAGCAAAGAGAATAAACTACAGGGTTTGACAGCAAACTTTTCTGATTTGGGATTTTGAAAATTAATTGATTTATTCTTTGTTGCAGTACCATCTGACTCGAGATATTCTGATGTTGAGATAAGGTCAAATGAGATGGTAATCTGCTCAGAGATTACATCTACTTCTCTTGAGAAGCATGAATGGTGCAAAATAACAAGGAATTCAGATCAAAGTTCTGCTATGATGCAAAATAAGAGGTGATTTATATTTACTAGTTAAAACTTATATTTATTTTCTGATATCATGAATAAGTTGATTTTATTTATAGAGATTGGTATAATTAAGTAATAACCCACCTGAGAATCTAAAACATGAATTTCTATACTATTGACTGAATTACCAGACAATTGATTAAATCACAGGCAAAAGGTTGTCTTCTTGTAGGAGACAAAGAGCTGCTTTACTGATCCGAGCATTGTTTTTTAATTGCAGATATTCTTAAGCCAATTATAGAGTTAAGCTCATTGTCTTTGTTGAGTTATTACTAACATTCTATCTTTAGTACCATAGTTAAGTCCATTAAGGCTGGTGATATGACTTTTGGCCCTATCGATTAGCAAATCATTTTTCCATTATCCAAAAGACAATCAATTTATTGTAGCAACCATGGTGATAAGAGATTTTGAATGCTAGTTTTCTGAATGATGAATCATATCACTCATAACTATTGACCGATACATGCATCTTTTAGTTGATCAGAGATTCTCAAATTCTGTCGCTTTGGTTGTTGTCTGTTGTTTCTGATACAGCTTGAATACAATACTTGTTGATGAGGCCACTGTCCAAAATGAAGATGATGTAGTGATAAATTGCGGAAGTGAAATTATTCCTGGCCCTGCCAGAGAAGGTCAGAAATTTTTTACATTGTTTTAATTTTATTATTTCTTCTTTACAATAATTTACTTGAATAGATACTGCAGCCAATAAAAATTGTTTTTACTCATATTGTCAATTTATCTGGAGCTAAGTTTCAGAAAACACAGCAACTTCAATTGCATGTCTGTACTTTTGTTTAACCTCACTTGGGTATTATTGTTTTTATTTTGATGGTAACTGGAACAGCCCTCCCAGCATTGTATTCTACTTTTTTTAAAAAAAGAATTAGAGATAAGGTTAGTTTCTTCCATATGGTCACATTATAATGTGATTTGATCTCTGTTTACTCTAGCGACAACATTATCTTGATGTTTTTTTATGGGATGCATAAATTTACTTGGTATAATTGACAATTGGATAGGTTTGAGATGCACTTCCAATTGGGATATTTAATCATCCAGGGCTGAGTTTTGTTGAGAATATGCTTCTGGAATGCAATTGTTTCCCATTTGATACTGACTATCTCTTATAAAATGGCTTTTTTATTTCTTACATCTCTAGGATATTTGAGCTACAGATTTAAACTAATGCCTCGAGAGTCTTTCACGAGATGGTTAAAGGTGAATGATTAATCATATTTGGAATCTTTAAATTTCTTCCGGTGTGCCATTGCCAACCACAAGTGTGCTGATGCTCTTTGGTTTTGTTTTTTCTCCACCAGGTCAGTATAGATGCTGAGCATGCAAAATGCAGCATTTGCTTAAACGTATGGCATGATGTTGTTACTGTTGCTCCTTGTCTTCATAACTTCTGGTTTGTGATTTATTTTATGGCTTCTTTTTAGTAGAATAGAATTGTACTTTCAACTTGTTGATTTATAATCTACTTGTCCTATGCAACTCAGCAATGGATGCTTTTCAGAATGGCTGAGGAGATCGCAAGAAAGACATGCAAGTGTGCTCTGTCCTCAGTGTAGAGCAGTAGTACAGTTTGTTGGTAGAAACCACTTTCTGCATAGTATAGAGGAGGTGATATACCCTAAGTTTCACTCAATTCCTTGACGAACATTTTACATCTCTGTGCAAGCCATTTTATGTGCCTGTATGGATAGAGACATGTATTTCCCTTTGTTTGTCTATTTCCCTTTTGTTTGTAGTTGGTAGATTAATTTATTTGTTTTAGGCTGCCTTAGCGTCATATTTTGCAATTACTTGAAATATAGAAAACTTTTCTTATTGATTTTCTTTCACATTTGTCAAAATATCTGCTATATACTTTGTTGTTAGTTTCATTGCCTAATGTTAGTGCTAATGCTGCATTACTTTGTTTATAATTCTGCTATTCTACTTGTCTGTGATTCTGGATGATGATTATGGTTACCTGATATAATTGCATTAACTGAAAGAATGCCAATAACATAGATAACATAAAAATTGAGTGCAAGTCGAAGCATTACTGCTTAGAGGATTTAATTTCTTGTGCAAGTTCATGTATATATACTCTTATTTTCTTAATTTTGTACACTAATATATCATCATTTAAAATTTATTGATTGCGTCTTGCAATTTTAAGCCAATCCTGCAAACTCTTAACCCTTCATACTTGGATCTTCATTTCATGCCTGTTTTCTGATACATGTTTGAGAGTTTAAAATTTCTAGGGCATGCCCCTTTCTTTTTATAGCATGCTCAAGGTTTATGGATATTACTTTTAACTGTAATAGTAACAAAGTTGCTGATTGTTCTTTTTTTAGGATGTATTGCAAGCCGATTCTTCACTAAAGCAGTCAGATGAAGAAATAATTCTTTTGGATTCCTATGCATCAATAAAATCAAATCTTGTAAGTAATTTTATGTCTGAAGCCATGATACTTGATACAAGTATATGAAATGTTGATGTCATGTCTGGGATTGAATTATGAGAGACAAATATATGTCATATATCTCATATAGGATTGAGACATGCGATGCTTACTTGCATGCTTGCCTCAAACTTTATCTGTCCTGAAAATGATTTCTAACCAAATATTACTGATTAATTGAGATAATGGATGCTTAGTAATATTTATTTTTGTAATACACATTACAAATAGTTTTTTCTCGTATCTTCAATTGATAGATTTCCATTTCCATTGCAGCTTCTTTTGTGGTTATTTCAAATTGTTGGGACACTATTTGTTTGTCTTTGGTCTGCATATCTTCTGTATATAGAATGGTGCTTTTAACTAGTTAACTTAAGTTCTGACGAGTATCAGATCATTACAGTTTTTTAACTTCTGATGCACATTAGATCATTCAAACTGGAAAAAAGCATCGTCGAAAGAGGCCACACTCAATTTTAGATGCTGAAAATGAAGTTGCAGATTTCCCATGTCCTCAATGTGGTAATAGTTTTAATTTCTCTTACAATTACTTGTTTATAAATCACATCATTTTCTGGAATATGATCGTTTGGCAATACTGGAACCCTTGGAAGGAAAATAGTGTGTTCTATTCTTAAAGAAGAAAAATACGAGCCAATTTCTGGCGTACAACTTGTTGTGGGTTTGATATTTTATAATGGTGTTCCATACACACAACTGCTGAAGCTTGGATCCTCATGTAGATCAATCTATCAAAGATCATTCCTTGTGTGTGTGATATCAGGGTCATGGTCATTTTGATATCATTCTCAACTTCTTCTCCATTGTGTTCTAGATAATTTGTGCTGGGTTCCTTCCAAATGCATCTATTTTACTGATCTGTTATGAGAATTTAGACAGAGTCTCCATAGGGTTCTTGAACATGTGAAGAAATCCTAGGTAAAACTAAAGCTTCGTTGTTTTCACGTCTGAGTTTGTTACAATCTACTGAATTGTAACCAACTGACACAAGATGGTGTTGGGTGTTGATATTTATGCTAGTGTGACAATGATGCGACTGTCATGAGTAGTGGTAGCCACCTTGATATTCTTGTTCTTGTTCCTTTTTCATGGATGTATTAAACGTGCTCACAAACAGGAATATCATCAGCTGTGGGAGTCTAAATGAAAAAGTTAGCTTCCATACTAAATGAATGGTGCTTGGAGCTTCTTGTACAACAAAAACTTACTTTTCTATCTTTAATTTTTGACAGAATTCTATGTTGCATATGAGATGCTAGTGCCGCTAATCCAAGAGCAGGAAAATAGTTTCAGTTAGAAATTTTATTCATCATTGTTTTCTTTTTCTTTGTTTTCTTTGTTTAATTTGACTGTGGTGCTTTTTACATAATCTTATGCATGTTTTCATTCTTGAGAGCGGTCAATCATGTGAATAAATGCTTTTGCATTTTGAACTTTAAATAACTGGTTATAAGAATGTTAGCCTTGGATGTGTTTCTAATATGCAGTCCTTTTGTTTTAGATCCATTATTTATCTAATTGTTCAATAATACCAATCAGGTACTGAGTACAGTGGCTTCCACTGCAATCAGAATACAATTCACTTACAGTGCCAAGCCTGTGGAGGGATGATGCCTTCTCGAGCTGATATTGGAGTACCACAGCACTGTATGTGTCATGATTTGCCTGTGCTTAATTATTCTTGGATGAAGTGTTGGGTTTACGTTTCTCTTATTTATTTTTCTAATTCAGGCCCTTTTTTCCATATTTTATGCTCATCAATCCTTTGAATAAAGTCTGTTAAAGTTGGTGTTGAAGCTAAGAGACTGCTTCAAATTATTAATGAATTCTTAGGTTTACTTTTGAGTCTATGGATTTAATTTTGAGGAGAAATAATATTGGATCAACACTATTTTATCAACTGTGAGCTTACTGCAAGTAGATATAATTCCTTTTTAATTCCTCCCTTCTTGCAGGTTTGGGATGTGATAGAGTATTTTGTGGTGCCTATTGGCATGCTCAAGGTGTTTCCAGAAGTGACACTCACTCTATTTGCAGCCATGAGAATTTTAAACCAGTATGTGCTCTTTTATTCTTAGTCTTTTCTAGTTGCAGTCCTTTCTAAACAGTTCTCACTTGCAATAGGATTGCTATCATGTGGACAACTCTCCCTCTATGTTTCTTTGATAAGTGTCTTTTAATTTGTCAGTTTCTTTTTTTTTGGATCAAATGTAAGTATATATAAGAGATCAAAAATTACAACTTTGGAACCCATAGGAAACCAGAAAAAAGAATATAAAACAAAAAATGAAACAAAGGGAACAAGCTCCCTAAACAAAAGAAAAAACCAGGGATAGAACAACAGATGGTTAGGGTAGGAACCCGATCCTAGGGGGGTTGCCCAGCCTAACCAAATAAATACAACTAAAGAAACCATTAGAAAAAACATAGAAAATACAAGCTTTACTCAAAGAGAAACCAGATAGGGACAAGCCCCCAAGACCAAACCGGTGGGAACAACAATAAATAGCTCTCATGCAAAACTTGCATGGCCAAGACACCGCCATGCATTCACGAAGCAGAAGATACACAATTCTCATGGAAATGAAGAACCATGCTGAACTTGAAACTTTTGGAAAACAGCATCAACTGACTTGGAAACATGCTCAAATAGACGTTTGTTCCTTTCATTCCAAATTAAGTGCACAAGGAGAGGGAGAGCAACTCGTCTCATTCCTCGAAGCGCACCAGATAGGGAAGACATAGAACGATTTAGACGAAGCCACTGCTTGACACGACTCCATAACAATGAAGCCACTGCTTGACACGACTCCATAACAATGAAGCCACTGCTTAATTTGTCAGTTTCTTATTTCTATTGGTCTAAACCCTTTCTATATAATTTTACTCCACCTGCATGGTATATTCCTAGCCCCTTAATTGTTTGTCTATCTCACAATCCCAGTTTCTCACATGTATATATCTTACCTTTTAACTATTCTTTTTCATTTTTTTAAAAATTTGGGCATTCACTTAATGCACCCGTCTATAAGTAGTTCATTGGTGTTCCTACCTTCTGCTACAGAGGATGATGCTGTTTACTTAATCTATTACACCAGATATGGAGTTTCTTGCAGAATTTTTTTTTCTTGTGTGTATATCTTCTCTTTACCATTCAACATTTCTTGCCTCTTCTGGCAAACAAATGTTCTTTCTTCTAGATTATTTGAGCACTTATTTTTATTTAATCTGATTTGATTTGTGATTAGATTTCGTTTCCGTGATCCTTATTTACTCTTTCTTTAATTGCCTGGCCTTAGTTGTTCTATGGAAACCATGATAATTTCAAAGTTTTATTGTGATTTTTCCATAACAATAAGATGCCTTTTCTTCTGGAGGCATCAGGCTTTGTATGCTTTTGTTAATATTCCATAATCTTGTGCTTTGCAGATCTCAGAGCATGCTGTCTCTAGGATTCCATTTTTGGCACATGAAAAAAACCGGCATGAACAGGATGTATGAATTTCTCTTTTCCAAAATGTTAATCGGTAGCAACTTTACAAAGTTTGACAAGAGTGACTCACATTTTTTGTTTTATAGATCACAGAAAGGTGTATCGGACAGATGGGAAAAACACTGCAGGATGTTATTTCAGATTGGATTGGGAAGTTGAACAACAGAGAAATTGGTGTGTTGGTTGATTCTTTACCCCAACTTAATGGTTAAAAAAACTGAGTTTGTAAGGTCCCAAATTCAGTTACCCTTGTGTAAGGTTTTTTTTTGAAGGGGATGCAACAACGTATATAAATATCTTTAGTGGTACTGTTAATTTGAAATAAAATTCTGGAGTATTTTGGAATGTATCTTGTACTTCATGTTCCATGATACTTTTATGGTTATTTTAGGACAAAGGTTGGAAATGGGTAATGATGTGTTGTCTCTGTTGCAGAAAGAAAGGATTTTGTGTGTGTTTTCAAGCTAAAATGTCACTAGAATTTGAATTTTGGTTGGTTTTTAACTCTTGCTGCAGATCGAACTAGGATGCCACTGAATCATGCTGAGATGATAACTGTTGGAACCCATGTTTGCAAGTAAGGACTCACCTTTTATTTTCTCATATGGAGGATTTGATGTGGAATTAGTTAGTACTTAAATTACTGTGTAGTGACAAAAACTCCGCAGTCTTCCAAGAGGAGGAATTAGTTAGTACTAAAATTCATGGTGATGAGATCATTTGACAAGTTTTGAATTGATATAATCTTTATGAACAATTTTTAATGTGGATTCCTCTCTACACCCGCTTAAACAAATGTAAGGTTAATTATTGCGGTTGTGGCTGTTATTGCTGTTCTTTACTCTTGCAGGTTAATCATAAATGTTAAATGTTTGGTTTATTTCTGAATGCAGTGATTGTTATGACAAATTGATCTCCTTTCTGCTATACTGGTTCCGGATTTCAATGCCTAGAAATGTAAGTATATAGTATTAAGCAGTGTATAAACTTGTGGCCTACAAATATTTTTCAATTTTCGAGTTTTAGAAACTATGCTGTGTTTGTGTTTGCATCATCACAGCTCCTTCCGCCAGAAGCAGCTAACAGGGAAGATTGCTGGTATGGTTATGCCTGCCGGACACAGCACCATAATGAAGACCATGCGCGTAAAAGAAATCATGTTTGCCGCCCTACTAGGGGTAATCATGCATAATGAGCAGCTAGACAATCTCTTCATGAATGCAGTCATGAAATTGTATGGTATAGTGGATATAGTTTCAAAAACAAAATTATTTTGTGATCAAGAACTTTTTGCTTATGAGATATTCTAATTTTCACCAGTCCTTTACCCTTGAAACATATTTTCAAGCAAGCCATGGCCCAGTTTCAGATCTAATCCCTCCATCAATGATGAAGAAAAGATTGAAAATTGAATTTGGATACCATGTCCAAGACTGCTTTTCATGTCCAATTGACAAGGGTGGTTAATAACTTAGTCTTTTAACTCTGAGGAGTATAGTTTTAGTTTGAGTCCTATAAATCTCAGGGCTAATGGAGATTTATATGATCGTTAACTTCAGGACTGTAGGATTAGTCGAGGTGTGTGTAAACTAATCCGGATATCATGTTAATAATAATAATAAAAAAACTTAAGTCTTTTATTGACAACTTTCTCGTGGTAGGTCTAAGCATGAAGCTGAAAATTTATGCCAAATGCATGTATCAGCATCCCTTGTACCTTGCTTGGTAGGCCTCCCTTCTATAAGACTTGGATTGGAAAGAATGTTGCGAAGTTTGGTAAGATTTGGTTAATATACGAGTTTTACTAAAAATCTTTTATTAAAAAACCTTAGTTATTTTAAATTTATTTTTTTATCAAACCATAATTATAAAAGTTATCATAATATCAAACATATTTAATGAATGTTTGATGGTGTGATAATTTTTTATTTTTTGTTGTGTTTTAAAAGTATATTTCACTTGAAAAATATTAAATTAATTTTTTTTTTGTGTTTTCTATTTTTTTATGTGTTAATAGTATAAAAAAATTGAAAAAATTATTTTAATGTTTTTTAAATAGAAAATATTTTTAAAAAAACTTGATGCACTGTATTGCTAAATCGCTAAATACATGTTTTACACATGTTTCGATAAGTGTATGAAAGTTGGTTCAGGAATGTCATTAACATGTCCGCATAATTATTATATTTTGGTAATCTAGGATTATTGTTATTGTAAAAGTGCTTGAGATATTTTTTTTGAATTTCATTTTTTTTTAATGATTTTTACATCTTTTATCAAAATTATCTGTACTATTATTATTATTATTATTATTATTATTATTATTATTGGGTATCAGTAGCAGTTGATGACCTTCCGTAGTAAATTAATCCACCTATAAACGTTTTCCACTTGTAACATCCCAAACATGTTCATAATCAAAAGCTAATTAGGTTTGTTGATTAATTTGGTGATCTTCATCAGCTATTTTTTTCTCAATAATTTTCAAGTCAATTGTTGTGAAAGGTATTTATCAAGGAATGCGGAGCTGCACAGGCAACTTGTTTCCATGAAAATTAACTAAATTCCCATAGATAATACCGAGTCCATCAACCACCACTTCTTCTCTGATATACCTAATTGCTTAAGTACTTTTTTTTTTTTAGAGAAACAAAACTCATAATATTCTGTATTAAATTCTTTATTTATTTATATTTTATTTGTATTTTCAAGATTAAACGAGCTTTAAACAACCTGTTTGTGTTTGTTATTGTTGTCCATAAATTCATTAGTAATTGAGTGAAAAGTACTTTAAGAAGCAACCGCAACTACATTTCCAAACATGTTATGATGGATTGTTTGACATCATGCGATTGTCGCTCTTTTTTGACTTTCAGTTTCCTGAGAATAATAAGAGTTGAATCATGTTTTCCTCAATCTAAATGTTGAATCTTGAAAGACAAACAAGGTTCACTTCCTATGTTGTACATAAATAATTCATGTTAATTATTATTATTTGCACATCGAAAAAAACTTCCTTTCTCTAAACATCTTGTTTGTTATTGTGGTGCATCAATTATCTCATGTTTGATAATGTGGTTGCGGTTATTTTTTAAAGTGTTTTTCATTTAGAAATGTATCAAAATAATAATTTTTTTATTTTTAAAAAATTATTTTTCATACCAGCGCATCAAAATTATCTAAAATACTAACAAAATATTAATTTGAAGTAAAGAAAAAAATAAAAAAAATTAAATTTTTTCAAAAAGATTTTAGAAAAAAAAAAAAGAATGATTCGATGACAATTATATTTGTTTTATTATTCAATATTTGTTTTACCAAACATAGTGGCAATCAAAACAAAGAGCAAAAACTCTGTTCAAAAGAGAAATTAAAGAAGCAATAACCAAAAAAAAAATAAAAAAAAAACTTTTCCTCTCATTTTTTTTTTCATTTTCAGAATACAGCATTGCATAGACCATCCATAGCCTCTTCTTACATAGAAATTAGAAAGGCTGAAAAATGTGACAGAGAGAAGAAAACAAGGGAGTTAGGTAAGGGTAAGGTATGCTCTTTTCCTTCCAGACCTTCTAGAGGACAAGTCTAAATCCTCAAATTTAATTAAATGGGATAGAATTATTGTATTATCAATGCAACTTATCATATAATAAGACTTACTAATATAACGTAAATAAACTAAGAGATAAAGTAATTTAAGGAATAGACAACATTAAAAAGGGACATGAAGCAGCAGGACCAGGGATTTATGAGAAGGGACAGAGGGTAGTTGTATGTCTGACATAGCCCATCTACCTACCAAAAGTCCCCCTTCATGTTATTATCTAACATTACACATGATTTATCAATGAGACCCACCACAATAAACATACTTACATATATACACATCAATTGACTTTAAATTTTTTTTTAATAAAATAATGTTATTTTAACAATTTTTTTTTTAAAAAATCAATAAGTAAATGATAAAATTTTGACCAAATTATTGAATTTTTAACTGGATGAATCAAATTTTTTTTTTTTAATTCAAACTAGTCTAATTTTATAATTGGCTATCTCAAGTCATCTGCCTGGCTGGTCCAAATTTAAAACAATGATCCTAACTTAATTATTGGGTAGTTAATTTATTTGTTAATCCTATATTAAGGTTGAGATTCAACTTTTATTTCATGTCATATATATATATATATATATATATATATATATATATATATGAAAATGTCTTTTCTTGAATTACTTGGTACATAATATTTTAAAAAATAATAATTGAATTATTTAAAAATCATCTAATTCAGTTATATTTTAATTTTGTAATTAAAAACAAATGTTGTCAAATATAATGAGAAAAACCCTACAGTTTCAATATTTCAATCCAACATAAAATATTAAGAACTATTGGATTAATTTAGAAAATATGGCTTCAAAGTAAACAAGGTACATAACAAAACCTCTAAACCTTAAAATTACCCTAAAAACATATTCTAATTAATTAGATGAGTAATGAATTTCATACTAAAACCTTAATAGAGAATATTATGAATATCTATGTAATTATGTCATTGCCTAGAATAGCTTATTTGTTGCCTAGATTAGAGATGATTGCGTTATTCCTATCAACATATATTTTGGCAAATATTGTAGATAAAGATAGGATTCATATTTTCTTTTTCTTTTCATATATAAATGTACCATTCACAAGATTTATATAAGACAATATTATTGTTCTTTAATTTTCTTCATGGTGTCAGAGCATTGATTCTCTTCTCTCTGCTTGTTTTTGTTATTTATTTCTTCCTTCCCTTGCTTTGAAAGACAAAACAAAATATTTTATAGATGGAGGCTCAAAGGTGGTCCATCTTCTAACTAATTTTTCTGATGGTGATATTAATACATCTCAAAGATTAAGTTTAGTATTGCTAAATAAATTCAATTTCCTTTCTTGATCGAGGGCAATCACTATTGCTCTTGGTGGGAGATCAAAATTAGGATATATCAACAGTTCCATAACCTCTTTAGAAGTGGATGCTCCAGAATATGAGACATGGTTGTCCAAAGATCAGTTGGTTATGTCCTGGATTCTCAACTCATTGGAGCATAACCTTGTTGAGATTTTTAGTTATTTTGAATCCTTTTTGGATCTTTAGAATGCTATTCGTGACATATATGGTAACCAAAACTACTTTGCTAGGATTTTTCAGATTCATCGCGATATCACCAAGCTACACTAGGATGGAAAGTTGTTTGTCCAGTTATTAGGTAGTTTGAAAAGCTTGTGGAATGAACTAGAGATGTATCACTCACATACTGTTGATACTATGGTTTTGTGAAAAGAACAGAAGAGAATCAAAATTTTTAGCTTTTGGCTAGTCTTAGCCCAGAATTTGAAGATTTATGGAGCCATATCTTGATGAACCCAAAACCACCATCCTTGAAAACTGTTTGTCTAACCATTCAATGTGAAGAAATATGTAGGAAAGTTATGACTCGTGATATTAATCCTATCCTCTCAAATACTCGTGCTTATCTTACCTAACCATGTCCATCCTCTTACTCAAGACCTTATAAGGGCAAATGTTCAAACCTATAGTGCTAATATTGTCATAATATCGGACATCTAAAGGATCGTTGTTGGCTCCTTCACCTAGAAATAAAGCCCAAGTTTGTAAAGGATTAGAGGGGATACCAAAAATGAGTTACTAATCATAAAGTTCATCTTGCTACCCATTCCACCGAAAGCTTTACTTCTAATCCTGTTGTATTGTTGAATGACTTTGCAAACTATCTACAAGATATGCATGGTTAATGGAGAATCCAAGATGATGTCTCCTGTCAAGAACAAAATCAGTCGGTTGCTCTTCTTAGTCACTTTGCTAGTTTTTTAGGTGATGCATACTTGAAAACTAGCCAAGGTATTCTGATTGCTTTTATGACTATATTAGAACATGATAATTTGCATGATTTTTGGGTTACTGATTTTGGTGCCACAAATTATATGTCTAATAAATTAACATTTATGACCTTGAATAAATTTCCATTTCTATTTTTGTATCTGTAGCTAATGGGAAAGGTGCGCAAGTAAAAGGTAAGGGAACAATCAAACTAGTTTCTAATAGAGTAAAGTGAGATGTTTTATATGCTCTTTCTTTTCCTTTATAGTTGCTTTTTATCCGTAAGTTGACATCTATTCTAAATTGTCAAGTTATATTTACTAATTACAAAGTTGTTTTTCAGGACTTTGTAACCAAGAAGATGATTGGTTAAGGATTTTATTTACATGGCCTTTATTATTTTTCTCCTGATTCTCAGGCTTCCAAGGGATTTCAAGCTACTTTCACTCCATCATATGAGCACCTTGTTGTTTTAGGATTAAGGAAGCATAAATACCTAAGAAGGGGAGTGAATTAGGTATGTAAGGTAAAACTATAAATTAATTTTTTTTATCTAATAATCTGCAATTCTAAACACTCAACCAAATGCAAAAACAATAAATAATATAAATGTGATAATTAAAGAGTGAGAGCTTTGAGAGACTACACCAAGATTTATAAAGGTTTGACAAACTGCCTATTCCTCTCCTTAAACTTCCATTCAAGAGTTTCACTTTATACACTGGTCTTCTTAGCGAGTGAGACCAAACAGTTAGACAATCTTTTTACGGGTGCAAGATCAAACCCAATCTTTTTATAGGCTTAGGATCAAACTGTTATTCTTAATCTTTTTACGAGCTATAGACTAGAAAACATTTCACTAATACTTGTTGAAGGATAAGTATTAAACCACTCATAATTTTATCTATATGAGACTTTTCCAAGTGTTTAGAGTGTCATTTACACTTTCTACAATATATTCTCTTAGTAGAGTTGATTAGAATAACATTTAAACTATTTAAGAGGATTTTATCAATTCACACCAAACGTTGTTTTTGGATTATTACAAGTGAAACAATGATGTTATATGTTTTTTTATAGAGGGAGTATACTTAGATTTTTTTCTTAGAAGTTCCACACTTGTTTTGGGCAAGTAAAACGCTATTTATAAGCTTAGAAGAAGACTAGCTGTTAAACACAGTTTTTTGCCTATTAGTGGAATTGATTAGACCGTTTTATAATCAGTCAGATTGTTCTTGAAGAACCCTAAGAGTTTATGGAATTTTTCTAGAAACAGACTAGTCGTTTTGAGAAATGGTCAAAACATAAAACAAGATTAATTTACGTGGCACACAATCATGTTACATGTAGCATATTAATATATTCTTTATTAAATCATTTAATCATTATTACATAGCATTTAAAAGTTTTATGGAAGACATCATAAGTAATCAATATGATATGCATATATCAAATTAATGTTTTATTATCCAATGTTTAAGTTATCATCAAAAAATAGAATTAAATCATTATCATAGCCATAAGGCTAACATACCCCTTATGACATTATTGTCTAGCACATATTCTTCAAAGCTTGTTCTTAGCAAAATAAATCCGGTTCTAATTAAGGAAGCTCTTAATTGTGAGATTTATCATTTCTAAATCATCTAGACGTTCATTTAATTCATCCTTATCTCAAACTACTCATGCATTTGAACTTGTACATTCAGATGTATGAGGATCCTTATCTACTTCTCTTTATGATTTTAAGTATTTTGTAACCTTTATCGATTATTTCTCTAGAGTTACTTGGGTGTACTTGTTGAAAACTAAAAGTGAAGTATTTGGTTGTTTTAAAGATTTTCACTTGTTGATTACTAATCAATTTCTAGCTCACATTAAAATCTTTTGATTTGAAAAAGACACAAAATATATGTCTAAAGACATGACACAATATTTGAGTTCTAATGGCATATTGCATTAGACTAGTTGTGTTGGCACAACCTAACAAAACGGGATAGCATAATGTAAAAATCATGACTTACCTGAAAAAACTCGGGCAATAATGCTTCAAATGATTGTTCTCAATTGTTTTTGGTCTCATAGAGTTTTTACTGCTACTTATCATATCAATCGCTTACCTAGTCGAGTGTTGAATTTTAAATCTCATCTTGATGTTTTGCAACTAGATTTGTCTCACCTTAAGGTTTTTGGTTGCATATTTTTTCTTGTTGATTACCAATTGCTCATCGTGACAAGCTAGATTCTCGAGCCATTAAGTGCATTTTCTAGGATATTCTTAGACACAAAAAAAGTACAAATGCTATGATTATATTTCTAAAAGACTATATGTCTCCACAAATATCTGGTTTGTTAAAGATACCCTTTATTAAATCAGGGGGAGATCATACTCGAGTTATTTCCATTACCTAGTATTGATACCACTCACTAGCATGCCAACCCTATTTTTTATCATCAGCCTGCTAACCCTGTTCTTAACTCATTTGGAAATCCAATCACAACACTACTATCCAGCACTGTTCACATGAACTAATGTGTAGGAATCTTCTAGCTCACATGATGAATTGCCATCTTTTAGAAGAATTTCTCATCAAACTCGTCAACCTCTAATAAAAATACAAGTTTATATCACATATACTATTAAATATCCTGTCACTAATTTCTTATCTCATCACCAACTATCTCCTGACTATTTTGCTTTCCTTACAACTATATCAAATACTTATGAGCAAAAGGATTTCCTAGAAGCCCAATCCCAAGCTGTATGGCAACACGCTATAAATGAAGAGATGACAACTCTAGCTGAAAGTCACACATGAAGTATAATTCTTCTCCTTGCAAGAAAATAAGCAGCTGGTTGTCAATGGATATTCAAAATGAAGTTCAACTCAGATGGATCAATTGATCGACATAAAGCTTATCTTGTATCTTAAGGTTTTACTAAAAAAAATTGATGTTAACTATAAAGAGACATTCACTCTAGTTTTCAAGATGACTGCTATCAGAGTTCTACTATTTGTTGGTATCAATCATGGATGGTCATTGTCTCAAATGGATGTAAAAAATACGTTCTTACATACATATCTAAAAGAAAATGTGTTTATAAAGCTCCCCTCTGGACACCTTCAAAATGGACATTTTAATTTGGTCTGTCAACTTTATAAATCTATTTATGGGTTGAAGCAAAGTCCTCATGTATGACATGCAAAATTAGGCATTGCTCTTGAAGTTCTTGGCTTTACTAGAAGTTCAATTAATTCCTCATTATTTATTCGACTCGGTATAGTGGACAAACCGATTGTTCTTATTTATGTGGATGATCTTATTATCACTAGAAATAATGGTGACTCTATAGCTCAACTAAGAAGACTCTTTAACAACAATTTCCGATTAAGGACCTTAGTTCTTTGAAGTAATTTCTAGGCATTGAAATGACAGCCTCTAGCAAAGGTTTTCTTTCTCAATCAACATAAATACATTATTGATTTATTACAAGATGCCCATATGTTATATACTAAACCATGGTCTACTTGTCTGAGCAATAAATAGGCACTTGATTTTTCAAGTGAACTTCTTGATCTTACTGTAATTATCAGAAGCTTGTTAGTAAACTTATTTACTTGACAATCACACAACTTGATATTACTTTTACAGTCAATCTAGTCAGCCAATATATGCATGCTCCAACTGTTCAGCATCTTAGTATGATAAAATATATCTTACAGTATCTCAAGGGCATAATTGGTTGTGAGATTGCTATGACTTGTCATGATCACACTAATATTATGGGCTACACTTATTTGAATTGGGCAGGTAATACACTTGATTATCAATCTACTACTGAATATTATATTTTTGATGGTGGTAATTTAGTTTCCTAGAAGAGTAAAAAACAACATGTGGTAGATTGCTCTATTGCTGAAGAAGAATATCATGTTATGGCCTCTACAACATGTGAATTGATTTGGATTAAGAGTCTTATTGCTGATTTAGGTTTTACGAGTGTTACTCTAATGATACTTTTTTGTCATAATCAAGTGACCGTGTATATTGCTTCTAACTCGGTGTTTCATGAACGAACAAAACACATTGAAGTTAATTGTCATTACATTCATTACCAAGTTCAATCTAAGCTTATTCAGACTCGGTATATATGTACTCATGATCAACTAGCTGATGTGTTCACCAAAGTTTTTTGATCTACTCAATTTCACCGTTTATTAAGCAAACATGGATCCAGTGATCTAGTTTGAGGGGGAGTATAGAAAAATATTCTGAATATGTATGTAATTATATTGTTGCTTAGAATAACTTATTTGTTGTCTAGATTAGAGATGATTGTGTCATAACTATTAGCGTATATTTTGGCAAATATATATCATGGACAAAGATAGGATTCGTATTGCCTTCTCTCTTCCATTTATACTTTTATTGTTAAAATATAACTTGCATATTAGGTGGTTAAAGAGAACTTTATCCCATATTGAAAGGGTAAAAGGTTTTGTTGTATCTTATAATGTGAGGGACACCAAATCAATATATTTGGATGTTGGAGGGAAGATTTGAAGGGAAAGTTAAAATTGATGGCATTTGACATTTTGTAACATAAATGATTTTTATTTTTATTTTTAGAATTAATTAATTATTATAGAATGTATAGCATGTATATCTCTGAATAGGAAATTAATGTAGGATTATTTCAATGTTGTAATCCCTACGGTTACTGCCGTATTTTGCCAACCTAAGTCATTCTGTTATTCTCAACTTGGTATCAGAGCCCTAAATAAACTAAAACACCTCTTCTCCTCTCTGCAATGGATCCTTCTCAGCTAGCAGCCATCTCTTCCTCTGCAGCAGCATTGGTTGTGCCTTCCTGCACTCCTGCCGCAGGACCACTTTCTTCTTCAGCTTCAGTTCTGCAGTGGCCACAACATACAAATGTTGGCCATGCTCTTTTTAACCCCAATAATGCTCCTCTGCTGCCGTCCTCTTCTGCTGAAGCCACTGCAGCTTCTGCCGTGGCAATTGTGTCCCTCTCCCACACTTATCAGGTCATCTCTTTGAAATTGACAAACACCAATTATTTGTATTGGCGAATGTAGATGAAACCATATCTCTTAGGCCAAGGAGTTTTCGGCTTTGTTGATGGTTCAAACTCCTGCCCCTCTCCACATATTCTTGCTGCCGATGGTGTCTCTCTTCAGGTATCTCAACTCTTTCTTCGTTGGAAACAACAGGACCAACTCATTCTAAGTGCCTTGCTCTCTTCACTATCCATGGAAGTTCTTCATCTTGTTGTTGATTGTCCAACCTCATGTTCTGTCTGGCACACACTTGAGCAAGCTCTAGTTTCTATATCCAATTCTCGTATTATGCAACTTCATGGCTCCCTTCAAGACCTTCGACAAGGTGATGATTCGGTAACTCAATTTCTGCAAAAAGCTAAGACTTTATTTGATGAGCTAGCAGTTGCTGGCCGACCTATTTCGCTAACCAATTTCAATCTATATATGTTTCGTGGCCTTCGCGGAGAATTTAAGGACTTAGTGACAAGTCTTGTTACAAGGGCAGATCCTCTACCATATGCAGATTTGCTTATTCATCTGCTAACTCATGAATTTATTCATAAATCCTCTCATTTCTCTATGGGATATGCTGTCATTCATGCACCATTGCTGCCCACGCCAAACATCCTACCTTCAGCACTCCTCTCTCACCGTCAGCCTTCTGCTCAGTTTGGACGCAATAGGGGTCGTTCTTATGGCAGCTGGCGTCCTCAACAAAACCTTCATAGAGGGTCTCAAAATTCTGGCTCCATGCCTGATTTTCGTAGCTTCCATAGCACTCACAGCAATGACAACAGACACATCAGCTGGAAGGGAAATTGGTAGCGCAACAGGGGATCCAATTCCCACTGCCAGTTATGTCAAACCTTCGGACACACTGCTCCTCAGTGCTCCCAACTTCAACAACGTGGCTATGGACAACAACATAGTGCCAATCTGGCACTACATAATTCTGCAGGTACTGCTGACTGGTTTCCGGACACCGGTGCAAATCAACACGTCACACCTGACCTTGCAACCTTGACTACTTCAAAACCATACAATGGTAATGATAATTTGCATGTTGGTGATGGTAAGGGACTTTCCATAACTCATATTGGCCATACCAAAATATATAACCCACATCGTTCGTTCACTTTATCTAATGTCCTACATGTTTTTGCAATCACGAAACCTCTGCTTTCTATTCAGAAATTTTGTCTCGATAATAATGTTTATTTTGAGTTTCACCATTTTCTGTTTTATGTCAAGGATCTCAACACCAATGAAGTACTCCTCTCAGGACAGAGTAAAGATGGTTTCTACACTTTGTCCAGGTTCAGGTCTTCCGTCCCGTCAATTCCTCAAGCCTATTGGTCTCCCTGCAACTCTGCTTCTGCTGATTTGTGGCATCGTCGCCTAGGTCATCCTACCTCTCGCATTTTTCAATTTTTAGTCTCGAAAAATAAGATTATTTGTAACAACAAACATCTTAATTTTCAATGTCAAAGTTGTCCCTTAGGAAAATCATCGCTTTTGTCTTTAAGACCTACTGGTCACAAAACTTCTGCTCCGCTTGAATTAATTTTTAGTGATGTTTATCGGATGGTTATCGTTATTTTGTTATATTTGTTGATGCGCACACAAAATATATATGGTATTATCCACTTGTTGCAAAATCTGATGTTTATTCTGTCTTCCATCAATTTCAAACTCTTGTCGAACGTCAGTTTTCTTTAAAAATAAAATCTGTTCAAACTGATTGGGGCGGTGAATATCACAAACTCTCTAATTTCTTTTAGACTATTGGTATTCATCACCGTCTGATTTGTCCTCATACTCACGAACAAAATGGAACAGTAGAAAGACGTCATAGGCATATTGTGGAAACCGGCCTTACTCTTCTAGGTCAATGTAAGGCTCCATTTCGTTTTTGAAATTATGCGTTTGACACTTCGGTTTATCTTATTAATCGTATGCCTACTCTTGTTCTTGATAATCGATCCCCTTTTGATTGTTTGTTTCAACGGTTTCCTGATTATCAATTTTTACGTACTTTTGGATGTCTATGTTTTCCTTTTTTGCGTCCCTATAATAATCATAAATTGGATTTTCAGTCTTCTCCTTGTGTGTTTTTTTGCTACAGTTCCTCTCACCTTGGTTATCGATGTTTTGACATTGAATCTCATCGCATGTATATCTCCCATCATGTCTGTTTTCATGAACATGTTTTTCCGTTTGACAAATCTGAACAGATTGCATAGGTCTCCACTCAAACCCACACACCATCTCCTATTACCATCCTCTCAAATCTAACCCACTCCCCACTGTTCACCGCTCAAAACACACCCCATCCCGCCTCTGCCTCTGCCCTGCCCTCACTGCCGATCCAAACACCACAGCCTCCATCTTTCCCTTGCCGCTCACCACATGCATCTTTATCTCACCATACTGTTGCAAGTACAGGTTGCAGCTCAGTGTTTCCTGCTCTCTAGCACGAAGTCATTGATAGTAGTGGGACATCCTCTGGTTCCTCCTCTACTTCTCTTTATTCTGCCAGTAACCCGGTTTCTGCAGACTCTGCCTCTGCTGCCAGCCCTCCACTTGCGGCAGTTTCTTCCCCGGCTTCTTCCCCTAGTCTGAATCTGGTGGTTGATCTCTCAGCTTATCCACTGCATCAGGACACCTCTGTGATGCCTCTTTCTCTTGTATCACCACCGTTGCTCAGCCGACACCCTATGGTCCTTAGATCACGGCAGCCCAAAACCGCAAATATGGTCTTCTCTGCTGCAGCTAATACAGCTGCCACCCGGGTATTGCTCTTTCCTTCCTTTGAACCTGTTGCCTTTTCTGATACAGATAAATATGTTGCTTGGCATGATGCTATGTGTGATAAGATCAAGGCTTTACGATCCAATAACACTTGGTCCCTAGTGCCCTTTCATCCTTCGATGAATGTTGTGGGCAGCCGATGGGTATATCGCATCAAACATCGTGTTGATGGCAGCATTGACCGTTATAAAGCCCGTCTAGTTGCTAGAGGCTTTACTCAACAGGAAGGCATTGATTATCCTGAAACTTTCAGCCCAGTTATTAAACAGGCCATCGTCAGATTAGTTTTTTCAATTACAGTTTCCCGTAATTGGAAGATTCATCAGCTTGATATTCATAATGCTTTTCTCAATGGTCTTACTGAAGAGGTCTACATGAAACAACCTCCAGGTTTTGTTGACCCTACTCTTCCATCTCATGTGTGCAGATTGCACAAGTCACTATATGGTTTAAAACAGACACCAAGGGCATGGTACACTCGTCTGAGTGATTTTTTACTCTCTATTGGTTTCCTTGCCTCCAAGGTTGACACCTCCCTGTTTATCTTATCTCATGGCACTAGTATCTTTTATCTCCTTGTTTATGTTGATGATATTCTGCTTACAGGCAGCAACTCTGCCATGCTTTATCACCTAGTCCAGTTACTAAGCTCTGAATTCAAGCTTCGTGACTTAGGTGATGTTCACTACTTTCTTGGTATTGAAGTTCAGTCTACAGGTATGGGTCTGATGTTGCGCCAACACAAATATATTCTTAACATCCTCACTCGAGCTGGTATGACTTCTTGCAAACCAATTGATACTCCAGTTTCTCCTTCTAAACTTGCTATACAGCCGAATCATCTATTTTCTGATCCCACACGATTTCGTCAAATTATGGGTGCTCTTCAGTATCTTACATTCACTCGTCCAGATATCTGCTTTGCTGTTAACAGAGTCTGTCAGTACATGCATACTCCTACATATTCCCAATGGGTTGCTGTTAAATGCATACTCCGCTACCTCAAATGAACGACATCCTATGGTTTTCATATCACTCGAGGTACCTCTTTTGCTCTTCATGGTTTTATAGATGCCGATTAGGCTGGGAGTATTGATGATCGCAAGTCTACGAGTGGCTATCTTGTTTTCTTTGGTCAGACACCGATTTCATGGAAATCCGGCAAGCAACGTACAGTTGCCCGCTCCTCCACTGAGGCTGAGTATAAAGCCTTAGCAGATGGTACTGCTGAGGTCATTTGGCTTCAATATTTGTTAACAGATCTACAGGTTCCCTCCGTCTCTGCTCCTACTATTTGGTGTGATAATCTTGGTGCGACTTATCTCTCGGCGAATCCTATCTTTCATGCTCTTACTAAGCATGTTGAGGTAGATTATCATTTTGTTCGTGACCGGGTTACGAAGAAGGAAATTCAGATTCGCTTTATCCCCTCTCGGGATCAACTTGCTGATGTCTTCACCAAACCACTTTCCGTTCACCAAACCACTTTCCGCTACGTCCTTTACTGCTTTCAGGTTCAAGCTTCGGGTCAATCCTCCAACCTCAGCTTGAGGGGGCATATTATAGAATGTATAGCATGTATATATCTGAATAGGAAATTAATGTAGGATTATTCCAATATTGTAATCCCTACGGTTACTGCCGTATTCTGCCCTACATATATAAATAGGAAAGGTTGGCTAAGGCCAACCTAAGTCATTCTGTTATTCTCAACTTTAATCAATTTAAGTTAATTAATTAAAATTTTGAAATTAATTAATATAATAATTATACATGACATATTCTACCAAGTTATTGAAATAATTTGAATGAAGAGTTGTCTTTTAAACTTTATAGACACATTGGTCTGAAAAGGTATGTCTCTAAACTTTACAGACGTATTGGTATGAAATGATGTCATTTTTTTATAAATATCAGTTTGATGTTAATAGAAATTAATTAGAAATAATTTTCTTCTCTCTCTAATATTTTTCTACAAACTCTCTGTTTATGTTTATCAGAAATAAAACAAGATTTCTTAATAAACTTATAGAAGTTGTTTATAAATTTAAGGTTTTACTATATCCTGAAAGTATATTGCTTTAACCCTACAAAAAATATAATAGAGATAATTAATACCTTAAAAATAATAATTTTCACGTCTTAAAGTCTATTTACTATACCCAATAACATTACAACTTGTATCATTCACAAGATTCATATAAGACATTAATATTGTTGCTCTTTAATTTTCTTCAAACCTGAATAAGAGCAAAAACTGGAGACAAAATTCAGTATGGAATATTTTTCTAGAAATTTGGAATAATTTTACAACTTTTGGGAGTTAATGTTTGCAGAGTCTCCACACTTTACACATATATGATGATCTAGCTTCATAATCAAACTGAACTCTAATCAGCATCAAGCATCCAAAGGTCTGTAAAATCTATGAAGATTATCAGCTGTTACTGTTTTTTCCATGGCATTACAACTGCTACATGCTTGACTGTTCTTGAACCCTAGTTTGTAACACAAACATGCTGCTTTATGAACAGAAACAGGAGCACTAGAAGTAGGAGTAGTAGATGTCTCAAACAATTGATGTGTGACCACTTCTTCTTGTTCTTGTTGTTTTGCTTGCTTAAGATTGTTCATAGAAGAGACTAGAGACTGACACGGAAGGCCAATAGAGAGCTCAAGATTGACCAGTTTATGATCTGGATACACTTCTAGTTCTGTTGTCACTCCACTGCTACTATTGGAATCTTCAGCCGAGTCACTGCTGCCACCTACCTTGATAATACTGGAATTGTTTTCCGTTTTGGTCATGTTGCTCATCGTAAACTCAGGCTGCACTTGAAGAAACGAATAGTTTTGTTCTTCCAGTTGAAAATCAGTACTCCTTTTGGTATCCAGTTTGCTATTTTTATTGTTGGTGCTGTTAGTGGTGGTGGTGGTGGTGGAGGAGGAGGTGGTGGATTTGAGTGGACGGTGAGTTTGAGGATCAATTCCACGGGTAAAAAGCTTCCTTTTGATATGAGTATTCCAATAATTCTTTATCTCATTGTCAGTTCTTCCTGGTAGCCTAGCAGCAATGAGAGACCACCTGAAAGATTTTCAAGAAATTAAATAAAAAAAAAGTTGCACTAAAAATCATCATAACCCAGTTGCGATTTTGTTCTAGTCAAAAGAGATATGACCATAAAATTAAGTTCATCAAAAGTTGAATATTGGAACCTAATACTACTTGGCCTTTCGCTAAAGATAGCAAAGTAGTGCATAAATTAAGCAAAGGCAAATTAAGTACTTACTTGTTACCAAGTAAGCTGTGAAGGTTGATGATGAGTTCATCTTCTTCATCACTGAAGTTTCCTCTCTTGAGATCAGGCCTTAGGTAGTTTATCCACCTTAGTCTACAACTCTTGCCACATCTAAGCAAACCTGAACATAAAAAAAAAAAAAAGGAACCAAAATAAAAGCTACGAAGGGTTATCTTCTTCTTCTTCTTCACGGCATAAGAAGTTGGAAGAAAAGAAAAGAGAAAGAAAAACTTACCAGCAGCCTTAGGGAGAGATCTCCAACAACCTTCACCTTGAGCTTTGATATAATTAACAAGACGTTCATCTTCTTCTTTAGTCCATGCACCTTTGTTGGTGTGTTCTTTCTCACAGCAAGGAGATCTGCCCATGATTTTTTTTTCCTTTTTGTGGGTGTGTGTGCAAATCAAGAGAGAAGAGAAGTGATGAAGAGACAAAAAATACAAGGCAAGGGAATATAAATGGGAGGTGGTGAAGGTGCAATGCAATTGACTCGGGACCCCTGGCTAACAATTATTTAATGTTTTTTGTTTTCAAGTATTGGCATGGTATTTGACTAAGTTGGTGAGCAAGATGAGTGGTTACAATTAAGTTAGTGCTGGATTTGGTAGGTAGCTCTATTTTATTTTTTTTCAATTTAATTTGTTGGAGCTATTTTTCTCTTCCATATCTTGCATTTGTGTACCCTTTTTCATTTATTTATTTTCATTTCCCTTTAAGGATCACCTAATCTAATCAACCGGAGGGAGTGGTGGTTATGAGGTGCTCTACCTGACCTGCTAGAGTTATAAACGCATGGCCAATATATAATTTTTTTAGAGGTATATATATATATATATATATGGTGTTCTAAATCTTGATGCTATTTAAAAATATTATAAGATATAAATATAAAATTATACTTAACCTAACCATACCCCCGCCTTCATTACTTCAGTTTTTGTCCCTTCCTTTTTTAGGCTATGATATTTTGCAGTGAAATCTACGAGGTTATTTGAAAGTATAATAATAATTATATTTTAAAGTATTTTTTATTTTAAAATATATTAAAATAATATATTTTTTATTTTTTAAAAATTATTTTTGACATTAACATATTAAAATAATCTGAAAATATCAAAATATATTAATTTAAAGTAAAATAAATAAAAAAAATTCAAAATTTTTAAAAGTACTTTTTAATTGCATCGAGTTGATTTGAAACCAAATTAACATATAATTGGTTTAACTTTTAAAAAATCAATTAACTTGATTAAAAATTTAGATTAACCAAGACGTTAAAACCCAACCATTAATTTATTAATGTTTTTTTATTTTTAAATTTGAATTGCCCTCGAGTTTCGAAACCATGGGTACAAGAAACAAGATACAAACCTACCACAAGGAAATAAAAGTCTTTGAGGGATTTATTTCAGAACGAAAAGGGGCCACACCAAACATTTTTGTTGGACACTTCCAACTCACTTTCACCCTCATCTTCTGATTCCCTTCCTTCCGATATATCTATCATATGGTCATCCTCCTTTCGCACTCTTTTCTTTTTTACTTGAACAATTTTGTTTTATATGTTTCTTTATTATTTTATGCAAAAAAGGGTTCTAGAAGACCACCACAAACACAAACACAAACTTACTCCACTTGCTCTTGTCAATTTTAGGACCTACGAAGATACAAGTAACTAACTTCCCCTACCTTCCATGATGCCCATCTAATTTTTTTGTTGTTGTCAACCACAAGTATGCATTCATATCAAAGTATGAGTCTGTTTGGTCCTCTAGTTTCACTCACTTTATCAAAATTGTCCCCATGGGTTACTATTAATGCTTAGCAAAAAATCAATAAAAAAACCATTCTAAAGTAATTTTGAACCACATGATAAGAAATGATCATAGTTGCAAAACCAAATCCAGATCAAAACCCAAGTTATACGTCGAGAGAGTTAGTTAATTTTAACAAAAAAATAATCAAAATGATATTATTTTGAGCCATTGCTTTATAAAAATAAATTAACATGTTGAAGATTATGTTTTGACCAGGTCAACCATATTAGCGAGTTAATCTAGATTTTTAATTGAACCAACCAAGTTTTTTTTTTCTTCAACTTAAACCGGTTCATATTACAAGTCAACCTCCGAACCAATCTTGATTTTAAAAACATGGCATAAATAGCTTAACCGTTACATGTGTAACCGGAAACTAGCTAGGATTCAAGTTTGAGTCCTTACAACTACAATTTCTTGATTAATTGTGTAGCCTATTTAACCTTTTTTTTTTTCCTATTCCATTTTGATTTCTAAAGCGCACACAACATAAAAAAGCTATGATTAACATGAAGTGGATGCCAATAAACTTGTGGTTCAATTGACATTTATATCCTCATCTCTTGAAAGGTTGTGTTCGAGTCTCAATTTTATAAAAATAAAATAAAATAAAACATTAGGGAGTGGTTAATTACACAATTACTTATCACACTAGAGTATTAACGTCGTTTTCACAATCCAACCAACCTGCCTAGCAATATACTGATCATCATCCATTTTATTTCCCAGAAACTCTTGAGCATGTCACCTAGGCGGCCATGATAATTTTAATGGGGGCTAGCTAGGGCTAGCTAGGGCTAGGTGGGTTATACAGACCCTCCTATCTTGTATAAAAATCTACCTTCTAGAAAGAATTGAATGAGAGACTAATAAATAAAAATAATTTCCAGAGAAAGAAAGGGGGAAGAAACTAAAGAATCTTGGAGGTTGGTGACCCACCTCCTCCATAGTTTGCTCGCCCGCTGCCAACCCCATCTTATATAAGAGAGCAAGTGGGCCTTTCTCTTGTATGCTCCTCTCATGCTAATGCCATTCTCTCATTTTCTTAATTTTTCTTTTGTATTCTTATCCAAGATTCTCTTGACGACTCGCACACACAAAAGAAAAAATATCAATCTCTGCTAATTGAACATTGTTTTTTTGTTATTAACATAGGAAGATATCAATTAGGGGTCCACAGCATTTCAGATTAGGCGTACCAAGAAAAGAGAAAGGTCATGTTTTGGCATATATATCTACTGATCATTACTTTATTTGTTAGTGCTAGACATAATAAGACTAATATATATATATTTATAGTTTTTCTGGGAACCATGAACCCTAAACTCGTCACCTCCAATATGTACTTACCCTTGGATTGGCCAGGCTAGCAAGCATGTTTATTTCTTACATCATGCCTCATTCCTTTGCATCAAAATATTCAACATTGGATTGCTAACATGCAAGTCAAAAGATGATTGTAAACATTATGTGGAGATAAGTTTTCTAGAATTGTTTTTTAATGGAATATATAGCAAGACTTGGTGTAGCTCCAAATGCTTAATATATATTTCTTTTTGTTCGTTGAGCTGGTTAATCATTGTTATATGCTGATCAAATTAAGATACTCCTAGATTGAAGGAAATATCTCCTAAGCAAAATGAGGAGTCAAATGTTTATCAAAGACTTGACTAGTCATGTCTGTTGTTGTCTGGCCTTGCCAGGCTCCATTCTGATTACGAACACTCCATATATAGTCAATAATCACAATGCAATTTGTTCTACATGAGAAATAGAGTTTTCGTTAATTACTTGCTAAGTGTCGTCATGGATATATAGCCTACCTCAGATCGAATTAGAGAAACGAACTTAATTATTTGGACGATAATAAACATCTAATCAAGCATCTTTTAAAGTATGTGCTTTTACATGCATCTTGGATTTGAAGAAATACAAATCCGAAGCTCAATGCAAGCAACACCATGCCTTGCTTAAAATACCTGGTGTCCAGTCACATTTGGGCCTCATTCTCGAAACAAATGAAGAGGTGAAAGGGTCATGTTTTAGGCCTCAAACAGATTGTAAGCCTATCTGGGGCCTATATCTGTTTACCTTTGTCAGTCCAGCGTAGCTTTCATGTTTCCTTGATCTTTGAAAGGTTGATTAAGTCATATTAGGTACTGCTCATTATCAATCTCAGAAGTCAACCCATTTAATTTCACTGAGAAATGTTTTTTGTTGGCCATCAAATTCTCAACTCTGGTGTTTCAAATTTTGGGTTTGACTTGTTTAATCTTTCCTTTGTCATCCATACCATACCTTATTTGAAGGGGTAAGTCAGCCTAATTTTGCAACACCTTTTACAATAATGCGCTTTATTAAATGAGAATTGAAATACTAATTAAGTAGATGTCAAGCTGACAAAGTCACCAAGACAAAAAAAATTGCCTAAGAAGAAGAAAAGGAGAGAAGGGGATGTGGCAACTTCAAACAGTATGTCTTGTTGCTTCATTAGATCATAAAAAAAATATGTTTGCTAGCTCTTGTGATGTTCCTGGATGCACTGTAAGAGGAAGCTTTTACCTGACATTGAAATATCAAGTAAAAAAAAATAAAAATTAACTGAGCATTCAAACATTTTCCACAACATCCAATAATTAACCATGGAGATCTATGAATAAGGAAACTTTGCATCGACATTGTTCATCTTCCTCCAAGAACCGGAGCCAGATTTCCTGTCATTCCTAAATTAACTATATCTCCTTCATCATAGTGGACAAGATCACCGTGAAAGCAACTTAAATCATAAAATTAATGCAGGACTCATCGGTGGAAACCTAAATAGCCCTTCTTTTGCTTTTTTTGGCAGGTAAAATGGTGGTGTTGTGTTTTCTGAAACAACACAGTTCGGATTTACAGATAGGCCACAAATTAGGTAGAGGTCGTATGATGATAATGGACCGATAAAGCATATATCCATCCACTCAACCTAAATCATGCTCTCTAAAACAATATTTTGACATGTTGGCATATAATTGAAAATTGATTTAACAAAAGGAATGAAATATTTTTTCTTTTCCAGGAACTACGAGTACAGAGAAATTCCATGGAACTTATTTGTAAGAATATATTGAATTTAAGGACTGAAATAACATTACCAATATTTTAAGAGCTGATATGTAAATTGGGTAGATACGGGCTAGTGTTCCGATATTTTTTTAGCAGAATGAAATTGACTTAGAGACCGGATACCGAACCAATATCGCTATCCCCAATCAGGCCTCAAAGGAATTTTTAGCCTATAGCTTATGTCTATTCATCTTGATGAGTCTTCAGTACAGTTGTGTGCGCTTTGATCCATTGAAGAGTGAACACAGATTGTATTACCTGTAGTAGTTTAAAATATTTTTTATTAAAAAATGTATTAAAATAATTTTTTTTTTATTTTTTAAAATTAATTTTGATATTAATATATTAAAACGATCTAAAAACATAAAAAATATATTTTATTTTAAGCAAAAAAAATCAAAATTTTTCATCGCGTTCCCAAACACACCCTTAATAAGTTAGGCTACACTATTTTTTTTTGTTTTTTTATTAAAAAAACAATATGTTCAATTGTCAAAATGAGGTAAAAAAATAATATAAAAACAAGTTATGATAAACTTGTAACTTTATTAATTAGGGTCGAGTTAACCCAGGATATCCCGTCAAACCTATGACCCAGATCATGAAATTCAAATAACTCGATAAACAAACAAAGAGGATTATAAAGCTCTTTCTTTTAAAAAAAAACGTATTAATTTTTCAAACTTAAAGACCTCAATTTTTTATAATATTTATGACCAAATTGAAAAATATAGTACCATCAATTTGAATTTAAAGATAAAAATGAAAACCTTTAAAACCTTTACATAAAGACCAAGAAAGAAAATTAGAAATCAAACAATGAAGACCACATTGAAGAATATAATATTTAGTGAATTGAGATTGAATGATGAAATTGAAAATA
>Ga0307515_10002956_pt1 | contig 36040 bp, 46 predicted proteins | sample 17_EM_MG_FD_194513 | JGI IMG/M metagenome (GOLD analysis project Ga0307515, IMG submission 194513) | Populus trichocarpa ectomycorrhiza microbial communities from riparian zone in the Pacific Northwest, United States - 17_EM | ecosystem: Host-associated > Plants > Roots > Unclassified | place... | reverse complement strand
GACATCCGACAATCCAGAGGATGCCCCCCGGTTGCGACTATCGGACATTCTGGGACATCTGATCAGATCGCCGGGTATATCCGCCGAGGAAAACGTTTTTTGGACCTCCAAAATCATTGGCCGTGTACAAGTGACCCGACACAAGTACAGGAAAGCGCCGATCGGTGGTATATTTTAAGCTCAGCGGTGGAATCATCAGACACCGTGGGGATTCAAGCTGCCATCTCTCGTCTTCTCGCGTGCATGTAACGACCACAGATCCATGATGCTGCCCAGACGTGGGTGACCTCACTCGCCAAGAGGACCGGCCACGAATGCCACCAGCGCTTCAGCGAAGTGGCCGCCGTAACACCGACGCCTGGCTTACACGCGGTCAGCATGCTGGAAACGCGTTTTTTCCGTCCCGGAGCACATTCGCCGTATGTTTCTTTGTTCATTTGCTGCTCCCGAAGGACTCGTATTGATGGCCGGTATCCAGAACAATCTTGCGGGAACACCAGTCATACACTCCAAGCTTCTCCCATCCCTCTACCAGGAAACCATTTTTGATGCCTGCAACCCGCCCGGCCACAACCTCCTGGTCAGGTCACCCCGCTACATCTCTGAACGCATAACAAAAACTCCTTGCAAAGATTGCGGAGATCTTTCCCGACGAGTCATTCTGGGCATGATCCCAGCCAGCATCGCCCCGCAAGCTGACGAGCGGTCAGCTCATATACGTCAAACTTTACCATTAAACTATCGCTCCTTCGGCAGGAAATGCTCCATTGCTTGCGGTGTCGCCGAAACTCTCGACAGCTTCTTGGGTGGTTGACCACTAGAACAAATTAGGCTCCAGCGTTGCGAAACGCTTGATGGTGGTCAGGCTCCCTTTCAGGACCGACCCACCATGTCGGTTTATCCCGGAATGATATTAAATATCGAACCATTAGCCTTCGCCCTTGAGAAGGGATTGGAGGTGGATAGTCCACGCCCTGCTCCGGAGGCACTGTCCTCCCACAAGATCAAGGTATCCACGCCCTCTCACTACTCCTCTTAGCGCACTGACTGTCTGGTAACTAAACACTGCCATCGAGATTGCGAGGGACTTGCTGAGGAAGATCGTGCACCAGCCTCTCATTGTCTACGTCACTTCAAGAGCTTCGTCCTCGATTTGGGGGGGGTAGTGGATATGCGTTCCATGTTCCGAGACGCCCTCTCATGTCCCGAAAACCCGACATCTAACCAAATCGCGGAACCTCTCAATCCCCTTCCTACAATGAACCTCAATGGTTCGAGGCGCTTGGGTTGGAAGAATGCGATCGCAAGTTATTTAGAGTCCTTTGCCGAACGTCCATCGAAACTTCGCTTCGATCAGAACTCGAAGACACCTACATCATCGGCCGGAGTGACTGCTGCGAGTGCAACCAACCGAGGCTCGTCTCCTGTGACTTGCTTGGATTGAGCCGATGGGGAGATGGACCGCGGAGCGCAGTATTATGTACCTATTGACACTAGTACAGGCCGAGATCTATAGTAACCAGGAATCTGAGGAATTGACGAACGAATCGATGGTGTTCATCCTCCTCTATTTGGAGTAGGAGGGAATGCAAAAGGACTTCCTATCGGACTCCATCCATCCTCAACCCTATCATCTGCCCTGATCAAGCTCGCGATACTCGCAGTGTGTTTATGGCTCTTCCTGGACTGTCTCTGTTGTCTGCTGAAAGTTTCCTCACCAGGACTATTGTTCCCTGTACCATCCGTAACAACCGGCGACCTGTAGGTGATATCCATTTCCTCCCCTTCCGATTCCTCGCCAGAGAGGTCGTCCGAAGCCCCATAGTTTGCCACACCGTTCCCCTTCCTGCCCTGACCCCTGCGTGGATCGTCCAGGTCGTATATGTCATACTTGGACCGACGGCCACCATAACCATTCCCGAGAAGACCACCGGGCGGGGCGGTAGCATTGACCCCTCGAAGGTCGTCCGGAAGGAAGTAATAAAATGTCGCAGCTGCCAGACACGCGCCTCCCACAACATCGACGAGGTAGTGGTGGGTAAGATACATCGTTGACCAGTACAGGATTGCGACATAAGCCCAGACGAATTTGGTAGTTTGTGGGAAGAAATGGGAGAGGAAAAGAGCGTCGATCGTAGCGCAACCGGAATGGAGAGAAGGGAATGCTCCAAAAATGACGGGAGAATGGGAGAATGCATTCGTGTATCCTGATCCGCCAAAAATCGCGTCGATCCTTCCTAATCCGCCGGGGGAACCTAGCATGTTGTAATGCGCGGGGGTGAGACCATGGATAACTTCATACCACGGTGGAGCGCACGGGAACATGATTTGGATGAGGACGCCGAGAATGTTCAGATACCCGAAGGCACGACCGAACAGGTGAAGTGCTTGTTTTGGTCGAAATAGCCACAGGAAGGCCGCGACAAAGAACGGGAGAGTGAAATGGATGACGCCGTATGGAATCCATGCGACGATATCAAGGACCGGATGCGTAAATCGGGTGAGGATATCGGAGATGTTGGCACCGTAGAGAACAGATTCCAAAGTGGGCAATGTGACCACGGAGATCGGAGGACGCAACGCGTCTGGTACGAAACGTGCCGAGTAATAAGTGAGCAGCCACGCAAAGACGGGTGTTGCGGGTACGAAAAATTGGGAGGTGAAGGGTATAATGAGGGCGACGGTGTACAGGATGGGTATCAGGAGCTTGTAGGGGAATGCAGGCGTTTGCATGACAGTGAGCCAGAAGGTGGCATTGATGATATGGAAGATGTAGACTGTGTCGGAAAGCGTGAGTTCGTATTGGCGGAGTTTTTGGAGGGTGTCTTGAGGAGATAGCGACTTGTCCAACCTCGCCACTGCGGCTTGGAGAGCCGCGATGAAATGTCTAGCGGTGCGCCGAAGGCTCATGGCTGCACGATGTCACTGTTCAAGTGCCAGCAGAAGAGCATACATTGAGCAGAAGTAACATCGAAAATCGAGACACCCTCACCTCTGCGGGAACACAAGGACGGAATTACAAGAGCGTAAAAGGTCGACAGCAAAAACCGCAGTTCGTCGGGTTGATGGGATGGGAACAACTGGACTCCTGCGTCATCTTGATGTTGAGGCGCCGTTTACAGCAACCTGAGGCGGCGCCCACCATGCTCCGCCTCTCTTTCACTCACCGCACTCATGAGTGACTCGGAAACCCTTGAAGATGCCCTCGAGCTGTCAGTCGCGACGACCGATATCCCCACATGCACCGCTCCGAGCCCTTTCGACCGAGAGGATGCAGATTTAATTATCAGGACGAGCGATGGAATCGACTTCTGCGTCCACACACCCGTACTTTCCGTTGCATCTCCCGTTCTGAACGGGATCCTCACTACTAGGATGGGCGTAATTACGGATCCCGACGGCAGGCAGGTCCTTCGCCTACCAGAGAAGAGCGACACCATCGAGCCGTTGCTCAAACTCTGTTACCCCGTACCCCGACCCCCGCTACGCTCCCTTCGTCAGATCAGAGACGTTCTAAACGCTGCCACCAGCTACGACATCCAAGTTATAGGCGAAATGCTGGAGACGCGTTTGGTCACCTACGCTGAACAGTGCCCGCTCCAAGTTTACGCCATCGCCTGCCGAAATAACCTGGAAAACACCGCCCGGACCGCCGCTGAATACGCCGTTCGGAAACCATTCTGGGAAACGTACCACCGCGACATCGAGTATATCACCGCGGGGGCGTATTGGAGGTTGCTGGCTTATTACTGGGACATCGAGAAGAGGAGGAACCGGGACAAGAAGAATCGACGGCCGAAACTACTCTGGAGGGGTTCAGAAGTGGCTTCGTCCCTTCCGAGTACCAAAGCTCCCTCCCCAATCCCTTCCTCCGCGTTGCCACCGTTCGACGATACTTCTGACGGCGATGTCGTCCTGAAATCTTCAGACGGGGTCCTGTTCCGGGTGCATAAAGTCATCCTTTCCTTGGCGTCCCCATTCTTCAGAGATATGTTTTCCCTCCCTCAAACGCCGGGTACCCCGCAGGATTGCGTAGGAAACGCACCCATCATTCCATTCACCGAGTCCAGCGAAATCATCGACACCCTCCTTCGAGCCGTTTATCCCGACGAGGACCCCGATCTAAAGCTTGTCCACGAGATTGAAGGTGTCGTCGAGGCTGCGATAAAATACGACATGCCAAAGTGCATCTCAATCATGCGGAAAAAGCTTATTTTGGGCGCGAGCAAGGAACCCATTAGGGTTTTCATGATCGCGTGCAAGAACAAGCTCGCCGACGTCGCCTCCGCTACCGCTCACTTGTCCCTACGTCGTCCGATTCTCTACTCCTTCGAGCTCGGGTCGGTGGTTCTCCCCTTCTCTGCATTGGAGGATATCACTGCCGGTTCCCTCTTCCGACTCATCGAGTATCAACGACAATGCTCCAAGGTCGCCAATGATGCGATGTCCGACCTGACCTGGACAAGGGAAGACTTCACCTGGAGGACCAAGATAATCGACGCCATCGTCGGGTCTTGTCAGAAGTGCGCCAGGGTCCGGTTGGAACTAGGAGAAGAGACATTATTAGTGGTGGGTTGGTGGTACATCTTCTACCAGGAAATTACAGCCCTGGTTCGTCAACGACCGTGTACCGCTCTGATTCTGGAATCAGAGTCGTTGATGGACAAAGCTTTGGTTGAGGCGGCCAAGTGCGGGGAATGCTTCAAAGATTCTATCCATACCTTGCGCACTTTTCGTGCTATCCTAACTCAACACCTTGACAAACGGCTGGCTGAAGTTAAGATTCAGATCGACTTTTGAGTAATTATGTGCTTCGTTGTACTATCTAGGGGAATAAATACTGCGCCCAAACACCCTTAGATGTGGAACACAAAGGTCATGGAGCTTGGGTCCGTCCGAGAGTCGATCCCGAGACAGATCTACCCAGTAGCTCCACCCGTTTCTTGACGATACCGGTGAGTTTGCTCCGGATGATATCACCAGAGGAATTCTTGGAGTTTGTCGCGTCGATGAGTTCCCCTGCGGGTATAGGTTCTCCAAAAGTGATTGAGAGGTCTGCGCCAGCGCGGGGTAGGAAGTTGAAGGGAAATTTCCTCCCTTCGGGCATCAGCTGGTCAAACCCAGTCAGCCACACGGGGATGACCGTTGGATGTGAATTCGCCTCCATGATTATCCTCCCGCTAAGAAAAAAAAAGATGAGCGTCCGTCAATCGATTGACAATGGAAAAGCCCCACACTCCCCACTTGAAGCGCCTCAGTTTGGCGACACCGTTCTGTGAGTCGTAACTCGAAGTTTGGCATACCTTGCCTTCACCGAACAGGTGGACCTATCCGACCGGTTCCGGGGGGTTCCGTCAGGAAGCGGAGTTGTCAAACCCAAAGGACAAAACACGTACCCACCCGCCGGTATCCACCTTCTCAATAGCCAGATCAACTGCAGGCTGCCAGATACCCTTCCCTCGGAACGTCTCGATGACCTGTCCGTTCCGAAAGAACGCTGAGAGCACACTTGAATCATTCCATGAAGTTTCCGAATCCTCCTATGGGTCTAAAAGGGAAACTCACGGGTTGGTGAAGCAAATGTCCGCCGCGCCCATCGACCAACGCGTCGTCTTTGAGTCAAAGTACGTCGCGGTCGGAAGGACTCCCCACATCACGGGGTCGTCTAGCCTAACCGGCGTATGAGACTAACGTTTCAATCGTTGGAACATATTTCCAGTGCCTCACGTTGAGAGATGATTCGACACTGGGGTCGCCCAGTAAGATGAGGAAAAACTTCAAGAACAAAACGAACACACCAGTGATCACTCCGCGACCGTCCTTCCGGCTGAGCTCGTTCAAAAGGCTATGTATGCCATTGACCCTTACGGATGAGCAATACCCACTGTTCAGAAACACCTTTGACGCGAGGCCAATTGTAGCCACAGTGGCCTTTGAGATGATTGACATCCAAACACCCTACACTGTCCCGTCGATCGTGGCCGCTCGGAGTTAAGAATAAGCCCAATGACCACGCCGGTGCCGAACGGAACACCGCACTTCGCGAATGACTTCAAGTTGACATGTTCCGCAACCTAACGTTGTGAACGTTTGAACCCTTAACATAATGGACATTGTAATTTTGGTATGTGTGTAGTATGTTACTTGGTCGTTTAAGGAATGTAAAAATCTATGAAGGTGATCCCACTCTGCGTTACCGGTTGAGGGGGTTCCTTGACCTAATCTCCTCCCCCTTATACCAAATCCAGATGGGGAACGGAATGCCGATGACAACTGCGAGACCAGCCAGCAGGGAATTCCCTCCCCCGACCCCCAGAGCGTCGTACATCTGCGCTCCAAACAATGGGAAGACAAATCCCAAAAGACTATGAAGAAAATCGATCAGCAACGATGAGACGGGACGAGAAAACTGACTTGAACGTACTTTCGGAACACGTTCGTCGCGGATGTGACGCTGGCGGCATATGTGAATGAGTCGATGAGGTATAGAGTAATGGGAAGGCTGGAGATTGGGTCAGCGACCGGCACATCAATCGGCAGCTGAAGTGTCTTTACAAGCAGGTCATAAGGCCGAAGCCGAATATTCCGGTACCAATAATTGGCATGATCCAATGGATCCTAGCCTGAGCAGACCATCCATACCAGCTACAAAAGTCATTAATGACTCCCAGATATCGAAATCAAGACGACGGACCCACAGGAGGCCAACGGGGATGAACAAAGACCCGGCGATCAAGGCAGGAATTCGCATCTCAGGCTTTCCAACACCGTTGTTTTTAGCTCGATAGTAAGCGTAGACCTTATCCGAGAACCATACACCAAACACAGAAGCGATGATAAATCCAACGCCAAGACCGAGGTAGGCAAGACCGGAGGTCCCAATGCCGAATCCGTAAGTATGGGTGAAAAGTTCTGGTGAAGGTTTACATGAGAAATATGGCACAGCCGAGTGTGTGACAACACGCACCGCTGAAGGTGGCAAACATCAGGTAATAAATACCATATATGAGTGCCATGTACAAGCTCAGGACGAAGCAGATGAAGCTGCGGGTCAAAAGTATGATCGGCCGTGAAAGATTGATCCACAGGAATTTCCATCTGCCAAGTTGGACGTCAGGCCCAAGATGGCGGCGAGCGTTCCTAACCTTCTCCGGGTCGCCAGAAGCCATGTCGTATTTGATGCGAATGACTGGTGCGTATGATTCTTGCAAGAATGGTATCGACAGGATGGCGAGGATCCCGCTGAGCGCAGCGATAACTTGGATAGCGTTAGTTTTTTATCACAAACACGGAACAGATCGCGTACTGATGAACACATATTTGTATCCAATGGTCTGCATAATAAAACTGGGGCGGCCTTTAAGCTCGAGAACGCGACAATAATCCTCAGATCTCTTACCCTCCAGCGACTGGCCCAATGACTGGGCCTAACAGAGGTCCAAGCGTATAACTATGACGAGGTGTGTCAGCAAATAGGACGTACACCAGCAGCATTGACGCTCACATCGCCATAGCAGACGCCCTGTCTTGTTCCGCGAATAGGTCCGCCACTGACCCACCCCCAAGAGCGAGAGGAGTGGCACCAAATACACCAGCTTTTGATTCGTCAATGTGTGAGATTTCTGGGGGATATAATGAAGCCATACCGAGGAACCGAAAACCAATGAAGCTTCCCATCGTCGGCGCGAACGCACATCCAAGCGAGAAGGCGAGGGTTAAGAGATTGCTGATGTGATACAACCATCTCCCTGGAAGGGCGTCAGCGTGGGATGTAGTTGGGTCTTGGCGAGATATAGGCTCACGTCCATACATCTCACTCAACGGGGCGATAATCAAGGGAGAAAATACCCAAGCAAGCAATATAATACTGAGTGACATCGCAACAATCGTTGGATTTGTCTCGTGGAAATGTTGAGCGATCTGTGGCAGTCCCGGCGCCATCATTGAACTTGTAAGCGGAGGTAAAAATGTGTAGAACGAAACCTAAAATTACGGAAATTAGATGCTGTAGAGGATCAGGAAGGGTCTCGGCGGGGATCCGCTCACTATGGCCATGTTGGTCCATTTCTTCGTTGATGGCCAGTTCCGTGGGTGCATCGGGTTCCCCAACCATTCCTCATCCTCGAGGGCCTTCTCCTTTTCCGTAGATGACTGGGCTTCGACATCCCGAGCTGGGTAACTGACGTCTTCACCTTGAGCCTGGAATACTTTCTCCGCTTCCCCGGGTCTGGGCAGTGTACGGGTCGTAGTGGAGGCCACGGCGACCTTTTCCGCTGTGTTGGGACCTGAAGGTTCAGACATTCTGCTACCAAGAACACAGGGGAAGGAAAGCAAACTCTTTTTTCGCCGGTATCGGTAGATATACAACTGACCACGGCGGGGGTTCCGTTCCGGACAGATCTTGTCAACAGAGCCATCCGTTAGGCCGCCGAGAGGTTCGTTACGTTGATCGATGTTCGGCCGAAAGCAACCTCCGGCTGACACAGCGACTCGGCAAGGGTTGCCACACAGTTCCTCCGTCTCCACACGAGCAGAAGCTACGTTCAAACAGCCTAGCGATGACTCCTGTAGCGACCCCAGTGGTGGTACCCGTGGGTAAGTTGCAGAGCGGCCCTACCGTCGCGACAACGGAGAGGTCGGCGACAAGTTGGCAAGGACTGATGATTCGTGTGAACGAATGAATTTAGATCAGGGAACTTGGCCTGGAGGCCCCATTGAACTCCGGCTTCGCGAGCTTACCCATCGTAGCTGTCAGGGGGCAACAGCCTCTGGTGGAGCTGCCTAAGCGATGTGATCTGCATCCAGGATCCGAGGGTGTGGCGTTTGTGCGAGGTGACCGAACGAAAGATCCCCACGGACACCATCTAGCCCACAGGACAACCAACCAATGACCCACCTATGATGCAGTTTCAGGTTCGAGGGGTTCCCGCGATTGGGGGTGTTGGCTTCGCCGTTCCGAGACATGTACTTAGGTCCAAATTTCGGGAGGTCAGAAAAAACACCAGTGAACACTGCCCATAGGAGCGCTCCACCAGGGTACCCCAGCCATCGCCCAGGATTTGGGCCACCGGCACCTAGAAAAGCCGCGGTGCCCCCGAACCTGTGATTACCAAGGATCTGAACAAAATTAGGAAAGGGGAGTGGGCCGTGAGTATGGCATTAGTGGATGCCATTATCTCTACGTGCTAATGACACAGTCGACCCACAGCGTGCGATATCGGTGCAGCAGGAATTCCGAGCTCACGCGGTAAGTATAAGCTCGTGTTCCCAGGGGCATAGATCACCGGACCCACGTGGCACTGCCATCTTACTTACCTCCCGCGATTTCAACACTGGGAACTCTCCGATAACCCTGAAGCAGAAACAATGGCCGCCATGGCTCGGTATCATTCGACGACGGACATTCCCACAGTTCACATCCATTGGCTTCTTGGGAGGATGCCGGAATCTCCCTCCTCTGGATGCCGCTGATTACCGCCTTGATCGGTGTCTCAACAACGACCGCGCTTTTGCATGTGGTTCCCCCCAATAAAACCCAATCCGTACGCCTGTTCCGACCCTGGCTGACATACGGTGACTCGTGTGATCACGACCACCGAGTATGCATCCTGCTTCGTCTTATCGAGGAAGCTCCTCCTTTTCTCCTTCTCCCAAAGTTACAAGGGTTAACGTTGATCGATGCTTGTGTTTGCCACTCACCCTTCTGGGCACTCGTTATATGGCAACGCCATCACGAATTTGTACCCAAGAAAGCGAACAGAAGATGCTATTCGTCAACTAGGCCACCTTCCTTGGGGATGGTTATCACATTAAAGCGTCCCCCCCAAAAAAAATACCCTTTTGGGTGACAGCTAGCTATTCAAGCATCTCGCTTTTCCGATCAGAGTTGACGTCTGAGTGTCCCGTGAGTGGGTGCGTGGGTGTCAATAGCCCAACAGAGAAAACGATAACCCACGTATCGACCCTCTTGATCGCATCGACAGACCTGGCTGGGAGCAATCGCGGGTACGTTTCACGCTATCCTTCCCCCTCCATTCCACTTACTCAATCCATGGGCATGAAACCCTGCTCACGATTACGTTGGGAATCAATTCCCAAGCGTCGCACTGGCGACCGTTTGTATCACAATCTGGTGGGGAAAACTCGTCCCATGAAAAACACCCGTGCTCTCAAGTCAATGCAGCGAAATTTTTTACCGTTCATACAAACGGATGTATAGGCCGAACCAGCTAATTACTCTGAGGCATTGTTCTCGCATTTCCGCGCAGCGAACGTACGTTTGAACGTCTGGCTCGCAGTCTGCTTCCGGTACTTATCTATACGCATATGAAAACCGCGTGTATTGATATGAAATGGATATTGAACCGAGGTACAGTCAAGATGCAGCTTTAGGGGGCATCCGTTAACCTATTGAATTTACGCAGGCATCAGGCATACGTGAGCCGATTTTCGCATTCCCGCTGACCATCTCCACGTTCATATCGAACATCTCCCCCCCCTCCCTACTGTCTAGACGGATTTGGATGGACAATGTACCCTGGTGCAGAATTACGAATCCCGAATAACATTGATTATCGGGTGAGAGAAGAGACACTACGGCATCCGAACTAGGGTGTTCTAGTTTCTCAGGTGACGAAGTAGACCTGACTGAACCGATGGGATACCGAATTGATAAGCCTCAAATCAAAGCCTGGCCACTAACTTGAGTCGGGAATCGTGAACCGCACGGATCGCAAGCCATCGCCCAAATCTTCGCAGAATCACGACTCAGGGGGGATTCCACTAGATTCTCCGAGCATTTGAATGTCCGGAAGATCATTGTCCGCTCGGTTGCGCATCGAGGTCAAGGCCGAAGCATCTTTGGGAAACAAAAAGCACCAGCTCCCTCAGCGAGTAGAAGTTTCTCGCGTAACGGCGCAACGCCAACCGCCGCGAAGATCCTCGGAGAAGCGCGGCATGCGGTGCAGGAGGGGCCGTCGACCATCAAAGAAGAAAGTCCAGATCGGTACACCGTATTGCAGTCTTTCAACCAACACTTCAGGGGGAAATTCAGGGCCCATGCGTGGAAACCAGGTTGTGCGAAAGAGTCAGTTTCACATGGATGGTCGTGCTACACGCGCCCGAACACGGATCGCATTTGCGGATACGGACAGTCATCTACTCGTCGCACGCAGTCTGGTATTTGTATGCATGGGCCTTACCGCGCGATATCCCGGATACCCCGCGGATGATGGAAACAGCCATAGGGACACCACGAGAAGCACACCGTGGGACGGCACTAATCAAAAAGCAGCCAGGACGGGAGCTGTGAGTGGGAAGCAGTCGTTAGTGGGTATTCTGGATCTCCATACACCGGCCACGAGGCAGGCAAGAAGAAAACACAGCAAGAGAGCGTCATAATCAACGGTCCGAGCATTGTATCCTTCACTCCGAACGCCGCACTGGAATTGAATCGTTATGGATAGCCAGGACGCGCGGGAAGGACACGCCACAAACCTAACACAGATGCGCCTATCAGAACGCGAGATTCCATGACGCCAAAACCCAAAACCGAAGCGGGGGAGTCGGGCCTAAGCATCTCCATAACAACGCTTTCCACGGCTGGGGCAGACGCACCATCGACACCAAAGTGGGGAACGTCCAAGGGCGGCCGGCGATAAGTCTAGGTGGGACGTGCAGCTCCAGTATACCGGAAGTAGCAATCTGTTCCCAGTGAACGAAGGGGAGGCAGAAAGACAATAAGATCTTTTAGGAAGTTCAGTGCCACAAAATTTACCGGTAAGCCATGCCATCCCACTAGCGAGGTGGAACGATTCAATAAAAATTGTCAGAAGAAGGCATAAGGGGTCCGAGCCAGGTTTTCGCCGCATGAGAGTCAAGATTCCGGTCAACTAATCATTCGATGGGCGTCCAACCCGTGCGGAACGGAGGTTCAGCATAGCACACGAGAGAAGATCGAGAGATCGGAGAGACCAGGGGACTAGAACCGTCGATTGTCGAGAGGTGTCCGTATGGACCGCCAGGGCCATCGGCTTTCGAAGGTAGAGTACCATTAATTCAAGGAATCACACCAAGCGTGACATTGACCCTAAGGATGGTGTCGAGGAAAAAAACCCAGCGGGAGGGATAACGCGAATCATATCAAGAAGCTTCGCGAGGAAGGAGGGGGAGAAAATGCCCTTAGTTAACGATTACCCCAATTTCCGAGCGGCCACGATTGATGGCTGAGCCGTGTTCGCCAGGGAATTCTCTCCGTGGTCAACGTCAGCAAGTGTAAGACTGAGATTCTGTGCAAATTTGCCTCCGAGTGCGCTGAGAAAACAGAAGAAAGTATCCGCGGATGGCCATGCGTCTCACAGAGATCATCCCTGTGTTGGCAGCATCCTGGCCAAGAGCTCGAATAGGGGTTTCAGCACTGGATCCGACGCAAAGTGTGGGAAGAGAGCGCATACGTTCGGGCTGAATGAGAAGAGAGGCACCTGTGGCAGAAATAAAGTTAGAACGAAACAGTGGAAAGTTCACGAAACGGTTTGGGGGAAAGAAAGTTTGCTGATAAGGGATCAGAACCGACAGGATGGCGTCTGTGGTCTCGTGAACCTTGTCCCTGGTCCCTCGCCCCTTTGCAAAATGAACCGAACCGGCACGTAATCTAGATGAGCGCCAGAATCCGTTAGGAAAACCCGCCGAACGGTGCAGGGCAATCCCCGAAGAGATGGCGAAATACCGTTTGATAAAATCATGGCCTAACGAGATAACGCCCCTCTCCGTTCCGAGGCCACGAGGAGTGGTCAACCGTGGTGATCGAAAAGAGAGAAAAAAATGCCCTTTGACCTGGTGACTTGTCTCCTCTCCCGTCGTGTGGAAAATTAGAACACACGATGTCTGGTTTTGATGATGTCTTGGTGACTTGAAGAGGGTGGCGCGGAGTTGGCTATACAGTCGGTGATCGCCATTGACCCCACAAAGGTAACCTGACGAGAACGTAAGCCAATCTAATGAAAGAAGACCAAACGTCCACAGAGAGAGAGGAGGCGAGTCAAAGTGGTGAGCAAAGCGCATCGCTGCGTCGTCGACGTCAGCGAGCCAAACGGAATAAGGACCGATCCAGCCACTGCTCCGACATGGATCACTGCATTCGCGTTCGACCGCGTTTACGGAAGGCCACGCCCCGACTGAACCGTGTGTAGACGCCGGCGGGTGGATGCTGGCATCGTTCCTTCTCTAGACGTAAAACGTGCTCCCAAGGAGCATTAGCTATACAACGGATGTTTTTGACCAACCAGCGTTTGATCAACTGATAACAAGAAAATACAAAAATCAAGTACACAAACACATCAGCCGGGACAAGACGTACACAAGATAGAAGAAACACATAGGTCATGAAGCCATGAAAAAAAAACTCGAATGAGTAAACGGTTTATACATAAATGCACTTGGACAAGGGGTACATAATCAGGGAGACAGGCATACTAGGATCGAGCGGGAGAAAGGATTTATGGAAAAAAAAACGAGACCCTGGAATAACGTACACATTTTAATGGGATATACGGCGGCGGACATCAAACCCCGACAATGAAGGGCTGCTGTCTGGTTTGAAACCAGTCCAGATTGCTCGTGTGGGGATGAGTGTTTGGGTCAACAAATGACGACACTGGGTAATTGGGCAGACAGGTGTTATACAAGGTGTCACCTGCCCAGCCGGTCAGAGATGAATAATTGGACAAGCTCGGCGGCTGGTGCTCCGCAGTATTCACGGGGAGATTGCAGGGACTGAACGCCCACGGGTCGTCAGGGATGGCGACTGGGACAGAATTAGGCGTCTGCACATGTTCCGTGCTGTGGGCAGCGGGGCTATCGCAGTCGTAGACATCTGGTTCGAGAGGGGGGAGCCCAAACATGTTCTCCGGGTACATCAAGGTCTGGAAGTTTGGCCCTAAGTTGGCGCCCAGGAAAAAAAATAGTCCGGACTCACGTTGAAATCAGGGCCGATGTCAGCAGGCGAAGCAGGCGCAGAAACAGGCGAAGAAAGTTGTGGCTCAGACGCGTATAAATTCTCGCCAAACGAGAAGTCAGGAAGTGAGGCGACCGCTCCTAGGGTTCTCGCACCCCCATCAAGGAGGAAGGACTCGATGGCGTGGGTTCGTTTCGGTAGTGCCGGTAGAGACGAAGACCGTTTGAACATGCCTGTCAGAGGTACCTGGACGCTGCTTTGCGGAGACAGCGTGTGGCAGCGAGGACGTACGGTACCTGGACCAAGGCGTATGGCCTCGGCTTCTTTTTTCACTTGTAGTCGCTCCTGCCTCTCGGAGTTTCGTGTTCGTCGGGTAGCGGACAGTTTCGTCTCGTCCTTGAGAATCGGACCCGCCTCACGGTCGTATTCTCGTACTGCATTCTCCAACATCTCACCAGTAATGCCTTCCTCCAAGAAACTCGCGATCTTGGCGCATCGTTTCTGACGATTTTTCTCTTCAGGCTCAGCATCACCACGACCTCTCTTGGATGGTCGTTTCTTGGTTCCGTCCTTGACTTTGGTTGGAGCGTTCCCGGGCCTGAACCTCCAGTCGGGGTACTTCTTCCGGTGTTCGGATAAGGCAGCAGCAGCCTGGGCTTCCCAGAATTTTCGCTGATCGTCCGGTAGGGATTTCCAGTACAGGCCTATGCGTTTGCAGAGTCAGCGAGGGAGGTTACGTAGGATGCGCGCGTAGGACACGTGCGAACCTATTATCTTGGATAAGCTGCTATGATTTCCCTCGATCTTGTCGGGGATGTGCTGAGCCTTGATAAACGAGGACCGGAAGAGTATGAAAGCGTTAGGGGGACGAGGGATATGTGAGGCACCCTTGCGTTTGTCTTTGGAGTTAGTACGGGTCGGACCTAACGACGGAGAACTGGGAGGCGACATGATGAACATGGTCGGTGGCGGGGGCGGACCCGTGGACACGGAAAAGATTTGTTCGTCATATGGTGTTTGGCTCGGTTCTGTAGCGAACGTGAAGCTCATGCAAGGGTTCGGGTTGTCAACCAACGGAGGCATATCATCTAAAACACCAACCCCGCGGAACGCGCGGTCAGCACACCAGGGCGAACACGCGAAAACTGACAACTTGCCGTCGATATCCTCCGGCGGCGCAAACTCGTGTTCTGACATGATGCAAGAAACAGCTAGTTGTCTTGTGCGAGATGGGGGACGGGGGGAGGAATGAGGCGTGTTGTCGACCCTCCCAACGATCGTTTGTTCCACGAAAGGCAATAGGCGGCCAGGAATGGCAATCGGACACTTAGACTGAGTTGGATCCGAGGATTGACGGTCGATTGTGGGGGGATTGGCGTGTGGAGGACTCAGGGGGGAGGAACTTCACTTCTAGTGGGATGCGCAGACGAGGTAGAGAGCGTCGAATCCGAGGAAGAGGATCCGAATCTGGCTACGACAGGTCGTCGTCGTCCCGTCCGCGGATTCAATTGGCCCTTCATGCAAGAGGAACCGGGAAAATCGATGCGGAAAAATCACCCGCTAAGCGAATTTGTATTTCACCTTGGACCGAGATACTGTAATTTGTTTCCGGCCCTCTATCTTCCAATCTCGCTGAACACCCCTTGACCCCTATTCGCTTGAACCCCACAGACACATGGGAGTACGTATTCTGCGTGATTCACGTCTGTCACGGGCCGACCTCTATCTACGCGCGATAACGGCCCCACATATGCGCACATCTCATAAGTCCCTCCCGCCTAGCATATACGCAGTAAATTCACTTTCGAGAACGCAGCAAGATGGTGGCCCAAGAAAGCAAAGAGAAAACAAAAGAAAAAACGAGTGAATTCCATCATTGGGTTCTCCCCGTCTCGCATCAACCCACAAACCACACACGAACGACCTTTTTTTTTTGGTTCCACGGATCTTGCGGTGCTAACGTCTGCCAAACTCGTGCATTCTGTATTAAACGGAACGCATTTCCCCATGAACAAAAAATCACACGTACGGGAGGCGAGGGAGGAACGAAACTTCGACTGATCGGCGGTTATGTGTCGATATACACGGAAGCTTTAAGGGGGCGGACTCTTCGCGCCCCTGTGCAAAAAAAAAACCCTAGCCCTGGTCAAATCGTTCGAAATCGTTCGATTATGTCCGCGAATTCATTGCGAATTTCCATACAAATCCGTGCTCCGGAGTTACATCGAAATGTAACTTGGTCCGCGTATCTAAACATCCAAACTAGGCCACCCTTCTGCGTCAAATTTTTCCACCCAGACACCCACCCAACACATTTTTGCCGTGGACCGGACCCATTGTTCGAACGTTTAGGGAACACAGTGGGCCAAATCTTCGTTTGATCACCGCGCGTCGCCTGCAGGCGTATGAGTCATCCATGGAACTCAAGTAAAATGGCCCACGCGGGGGGGATAAAGTATTGAAGAGGGAAAACCAAATCGTCTCGCGATTGATTATATGTACAGACGCCGATAGGTTAGAAACAAAGGGAAAGAACCATATAGATACATCCAAAAACGAACACAACAACTTGAAACCAAACCGTCACTCAGAACGGTGTCGGACACCTCTCCAGGGGGGGTGGTATGTATGGCGCATTGAACTGCTCCTCCGGTCCCGGTGGGCCAATATGTAACACCCACGAGCCACCTCCAAGTTTAGACGGTTCCAGACCACGGAACATCACCCGGTCGACGAGGTAATCGACTCGCCTCAGTCCGTCCTCATCATCGTTCCACTCTCGCCCCATCAACCGACTCTCTCTTCTTTGATTACAAGCGCCTTCTACCATTCTGAGCTTGAATGTGCTGAACTTGGACACCTCTTCCTTGGTCAAATACGCTTGGAAATTCTTATGGATGGCCCGGAATACGTCGATGCACAATACTCCTCTGGGGTTCCTGACTAGGACTGGCCATGGGAATACCGGAAACGGATCGTCAGCAACCGCTGATATCAGCATCTACAAGTTCATTGAGAACCAGGGAAACGGCTACGGAAAATCAAAACCTGACCTCCGTCATGAACGGGTACGTGGCGGGTTGATAGAGGTTCGAATTCGACACAGGAACGTGACGAACATCTCCTGTCTCGAAGATGATCGATTCTTCACCAAGCCTGATATCGAAGTAGAGGATTGGCAAGCCGGCCTGCGCGTGCTCCAAAAACGGGTTGAGCTGACATTCCCAAGGCGCCGGGTATATCTCATTGATATCTGGCGTTCTCCAGTATGGGGGTTTAGGCGGCAACGAGGGGTGAGAAAGCCCAGGTACCCAGTTCTCTGGATGTGGTGAGCCTCTCCCCCCTCTCAAGTTCCTAAAAACTTCATCGACATCCACGTCCCGCAACACGTGGTCGGGCGGCGGACCTGCAGACGGATTCGTATCGGGCGGTTAATCCCCCTCTGCTGTACGGGATGAAGGGTGCGAGACAAAGCGTACTGTCGCTGTTGCACACTTCTACGCCTCCAATCACTGGTCGAGCCCAGTATCCATATTCCCTCCAGGCGGATAAAGGAATACCCTCTCGCCTCGCTTGGTTCGGTGCCAATTGCTGAACAGAAAAGTGTGGCCGGGATGAAGTGCTAGGCAATAACATCCAATTTTCCTTCTCTTGCAAGGCTCGTTTCCGCTTTCCTGTGAGTTTTTTTCCACGAGAAGCACACCCAAACCGAAAAGAAACCCGATTATCAGTCATTTGACGTTCTCTTCGTTTTCATCACTGGAGACAATCAAGCGGGAAAGGCTGTCGTACCAAGGTATCTTCTCAACTTCTTAATCAAGCTCCACCTTTTCCTCTTCCGGTTAAAGGGATCGCATGGGACCTTGGTGTTTTGAGCAAGGCGGACTCCTCTCATCGATGCTGCGGTTCCGGACACGTTGGAACTTGCGAGGGACACCTCAAGTCCCCATGAGATGGGAATCACGGGGCCTTCAGGGCGATGCTGATGATCTACCCCATTGGTGGAATCGGCTTCGTATGGATTAAATTCGGAATACGGCTGCGGTCTTGGGGAAGGAGCCCAGGGAACATTCGGATCGACATATCGAGCCGAACAAGCGTTCTCGGGTTGTGTGGCGGAGAACATACTCTGCATGGTCTCCGATAGCGGGATTGGATGATAGAACTGAGAAGAGGAAGGAGAGGGTGGGACGGTGGCTCTGTGGTGGTGGCGGCGTCTGATCCAGGTAATGCGGTGTATTCCAGCTTAGCCACCGGTAATAGTTGTGGATAACATGAGGATAGATGGGCACGAGGATGCAGTGTGATGGCTGGCAGGTTTCCAATTCGGGTAGTAATCGAACACCACAAGTCGACAGCAAACGGGATGAGACTGAAACAAATCACACGAACGGGATGGGCAGCACACGGAAGGAACATGAAGATACGGCTGTAAATCGATAGCTGGAGGAGAGTAAGAAGCGAAATGCAAGGCATGTCTTGATAGTTGAAATGTTTCTAGGGAGAGGCAGGTTGACGATTGACGTTATGATTATCACTAGGGTTGGTGATAAATGTGTATCTGAGGAAATAGTCAGCAACGAGGTGACGGATAGCGCGTAGACGGAGAGATACAGAGCGCCTAACCTATGAACTCACGATCCGTCACCTGCTTCTACGCTCGGACCTTGCGAATTGGCACGGCCATGGACGTCATGACCAATACCCTCGCCCTTCCCCATATGGTAGGTTTTGAGAGAACAAGCGCCTCGCGACCGGTTTTTGCAACCCGAACATCGCCTACCGTGGGCGATCATGAGGACGTGCAACCCGTATTTCAATTCTCCTGGAATCCGTACGTCGAGGTGAGCTTGTGCGGAGATGCGGTTCGATTTGGCCGGGACCCAACCCAAGAGTTTGCTGAGGCGAAATACGTGGGTGTCGACTGGAAAGGATTCACGTTCCAAACAGAACATGAGCACACAAGACGCCGTCTTTGGACCAACACCTTCATAAAAGACTAATTCTTCCATCACTTGCTCGTCCGAATACTCTTTCCCCGTGAGATGCTGTAATGAATACGAGCCGTGTTTGGCGTGGATGGAATTAAGGAGTTTTTGGATGGTCGCAGCTTTCTTGTTCGCCAGCCCTCCTGTTCTGATGGCGTCAACGACCTGAGAGTAAGGGGCTTTGGCGATTGCCGCGAAGTTGTTTCGTCCAAAAACGGCATCAAGGTTCTGTTTCGCCGCAGTGGAGTTACGCGCAGACGTGTTCTGGGATAGAATTGTCTCAATGAGCGCTTCCACAACGTCAGTCACACCACCGCAGGGGGATGCCGGGAACTTTTCTGCTGTGGGATCGTTTCTATAGGCTTGTATATGGGGAAATTCGCTGTGGAGCAGGCGAATGACCTCTGTTGACTCCTCTACGGTGGGGTGGGTGAAGTCTGGAAACGGCGAAAGTAGAGTTTCGGCTTTGACCTTCTTCGCGGGTCTCGCGGGCTCGGATGCGACGGGTACAGGGGAACGCGACCGTTTCATGCTGCACTGAACACAGCTCCTCGTCGCTGGTTGATTGGGGGAAAAAAATGCGCGGGTAGGGTCAAAGCAGGCCGAGGAGGAACAAGCGGAGGTTCGGAACAAGGGAAGATCGGCGGAAGCGAAACGGCGGTTGTAGAGATCGAGCCGAGGCACCCGCCGAGTGGCTGGAACACGATAGCACGTGCTGAACGTGAACGTTTGAACGGTTGTCTTGCTTTCCTGGGTCCTTGTACTCAGGCCAGAAACGGTCTCCCATGGTGCTGCTGACCTCGAAAGATGGGAAGATGAGAATAGGCGTGCATTTCGAGGGTTTCTACGGAGAAGAATGAGGGCAGAGGACCGTCAGGTTGGTAACCGGACCATGGATCACGACTGATCCAGCGCGCGTGTGCACTCGGGGAAGAGAGCCTAGTGCAGTGGCTCAAACTGATCAACCATCGAAAGGGGGAGGGCGACAGACACGAGATCATCATCATTCTCAGCAGAAGGGGCAGTTCTTCAATGTCGAAGGGACCCTCGATCCACGCAGCCTCTTCCAATGGGGAAGCCGCCGGATTGCGAGCCATACCAAATGGTGCATGATGCATGATGGTGTAGCCAGATGGGCCTACGTGTTGTAATGACCGAGAATGGTGATTGCAGCGCATTTTTTCATTATCCACCAGACCGTTGAGTGTTTCGCATTTGCTTGGGGAGCACAGCAGAAAAACGCAAAAGTGAGATCCGAATCTCGTTTGCTTTTCCTCAGGCAAGCCACTCGGACCGGTGGAGTCAGAGGAGATCAGCGGCGAGTGGACAAGACAGACGCGCCAAACCACCGGAACGGGTGCCGAACAGAGATTGAGTTCATGATTGGGACTTCCGAAATAGGCGATAGCGAGCCGAAGGGAAGCGATATCAGCAAAGACTCCTGACCATCAGGCCTCACCTGCCTCTTTCGGATTTCCGCATCCAGTATCGATCACGTGCCTGGAGTACCGAACCGTTGGATACAGGAAACATCATAGACAAGTCCGGCGACTGAAAAATTTTCCGACTACGGAAGCAAATACGAGCGCTGTATTCCCACCACTACGCTTGTTACCCTTCCCCCTCCCTCCCTGGATAAAGAAATGCACGCGTCATAGATAAGAGGGAGAGCTTATCACATACACACCCGCAAGGAACAGCGTCCCCACGTAAAAACATGATCAACGTTTCTGAGATTACGCATTTTATGGAGTGTGACAGACCGGGTCGGAGGGACGGAAGTAATCGTGGAGTCTGAGTAGCCGGAGTGGAGGTCCGGTGAGTTTTTGGATTTCGCGCTCGGGCGATATGAGGAGGAAATCAGGTGGTCAATTAGCCGAACCAAACAACCGGACACCGCGTCCCGCCCACTCAATTCGGAACACACGCTCCGGATTCACGGAGACTCGCTTTGGAAGGTTGAAGGGAAAACGATCCACATGAGTCGTCTGTTATTCGGGTTGGCTGGAAAAATACCCGGAAGGCGCGAGTAGAAATGTGTGGATGTGTGCGGTGGAAAGCGTATGACGACAAAATGTAGTCAAAGATCCGGAAGACGTTGATGACGGGGTAATCGAGCTGCACATCCGTAAGCGGACCATGTGGTCCAAGGGGCTGTTCCTACCTCTTGAGCGCGTCAAAGGAGCAAACTCATTGACTTCTGGTTCCGTCACGGACGTGTTTTTTTTCTTTTCTTTTTGCGAAGATATCGGTACCCCCTTACTTTCCCAGACGATCCATCCAGGCGGGTCAATAATCCCGCACCTGGAGGATAATCAGCAATTTATTTCATTTCCGCCTTGCCCGTACGGACTAACGGGTGATAAAGCGAACAAGCTGGCGTACGTAGCGACGCACGGCGGCGGATGTACAGAGAGGTCCGAGCATATGCTTGACGTTGAAACCTTGAACTGTGTGACGCCCACCCGCGGGTTGGTGGGTGGGATGGGCGTGGGTCCAAGCACGGATGGACAATGTGCTCTGCGGATATTCGTGTGACCTGGAGTCACGGGGGTCTTGTGACATGAAAATCGTCGGAGGAGATAACGAACATGAAGAAATATTTAGCGTGGACAATAAGAGCTTGGAGCTGGATTGGGAAGGAAGAGATTTGACTCAGATTGGTAAAGACAATAAACGTTGTTGACTGGTGTTTGGGATGCGAATGATGTTGACCGAGGGTGGACCAGTTCGGTCCAAGAAAATAATATGAAATTCGAATAGATCCATCGTCAAGATCCCTCGCGAAAGGCGTTTAACGAAGCCGCCAGTGTGTAGACGATGACCGGTACAAATTTCCACTTGGCCCATGCATCTAATCTCGCCGCGAGACTATAAAGATCACTGCTCGTATTGTCCTCCTCCCGTTTTTTTGTCATCCACATCCCAAGGTTTGTTTCCTCAACTTCGCGCTTTGCGACGAAACAACTCCTCCTCCCTCTCATTGTCTCTGCGTGCAGAGACCTTTCACCTGAGTAGTGCTTGCGTTCATCCCCCCAGCTGTCACGTATACATCCCACTCTTCCCCACTCCCACCCACCCTCCTCCGATAAATCACCCCACCCCCCCCTCCCATATCATGCCTGCCTACCGTACACGCGACACCAACGCCTCTCATCGTAAGCCATCCCTCCGAACCATGGCTGACGTAATCCGACTCACTCCTGCTGCGTGTCTTTTGCAGAATTCGAGGTGTCCCCGGTGACATCCTCACATCCCACCGTTACGATCATTTGCCCGACGCCGCGCGCCTTCCAGTTCCCCATAAACGCTAACGATCCTTACGCCTCCCCCTCAAGTTCCCCCTTCGAGCCAGACCTCAAGGCCTTGAGTTTCACTCCTCCCCTCCCTCGCCCATTATCTCCCACTTCCTCGATCAACTCAGACTCATCCTCCCTCCCATCACCAACCTCCACCATTCATCTCTCACCACAACACACCCGGCAAGTCCAGCCACCAGTATTACCAAAGCGACGAAAGTCTCTCGGTGGTGATCCCGTAGAGCGACGGCCACGAAAGGGCGACGAGGATTACATCAAGCGTCCCGAGAACGCTTTCATCTTGTTCCGGAGGAAATGCTGTGAGGAGCGCAACGGCACAGAGGGTTCCGAGGATGGCCAAGGTGGATCGGCGGCACCCATCAAGAAGCAGCGCCAGGCGGATCTGTCCAAGATGATCAGTCAACAATGGAAGAGTCTCTCGCCGGAAGAGAGGCAGCGTTGGGAAGATCTTGCGAAAGAGAAGAAGAAAGAGCACGAGCAGATGTACCCCAACTACGTCTATCGCCCCCAGAGATCCAAGGCAGCAAAGGGGAAGAAGGGCAAGGGCAGGAAGGCTTCAACGGAAGGCGAGCAAGATACCGATCCAGAGACTTATTCTTGCCTCCTCCCAGTCTCCCTTCCTTCCTCTTCTTCATCCTCATCGAATCGCCATGGTCGTGCCCGTTCTGCACCGACCCCTCCCCTGACATATCAAACGATTCACATCCCGACCGTCTATATGCCTTCCTGTCCCCCTTCTCCAGCGTTACGTTCGCAGCGGACTCCCCTACCAAAACTCTCCCTCGATCGCAATGCACCCGCGAGAATGCCTTACCTTCCTGACGACCACCTCATTCCTCAACCCTTCTCGCAATCCCCTTATGACCCACATCTCGAGGTAGGCGGTCCTTTTCTCTGTTTTTGATATCGATCACTGATTTTTTTTCCAGAACAACGAGATGTTCCAGGGTATGTTCGATTTACCCGGACAAAATGTGCCCATAAGCAAGAACAACTCGCTGTCGTCACTTTCGACCCCTCAAACAGATTCGATGCTCTCACCGGACGACCTCTTGTCCCCTGCTCCGGCGTTCGGTGCCATGTCTCCTGCATCTCCAGAGGATGGTTCCTTCTCTCCTCTCACCGGCTACCCTCATACCCAGTCCCTCGACGGTGCTCTCGGCTTCGTTCCCCAAGTCGACGGCAACTGCTTCAATCAATCGTTCATGGAGTACCCTTCGTACGGGTGGGGCAATGCCGAGTGGCAGAACGTCAACGATATGGGCTCTTCGGATGAGTACGACCTGAGCTCAATCCCAGCTGTCGAACTCAGCGTTCCCGACTACGGCCAGCTGTCCGTCCCCGAACAAACTGGTGACTTCTGCCCCCCTCCTCAGCAGAACAATGGTACGAACGAGGGTGAGCTCTTTACGGGGATGTTCAGCTACAACAACGAGCATATGATGTGGTCTTGATGCGCTGGCGTGGGACTCGCGGTTTTTCCTCAGATCTCCTGTTGTATAGTTGTATTAGCATCATGTACAAAACCCTTCCCAGTCCCCTCAATGTGCTGTACTTTTCTGTTATTCTTCCCTCAGTATGGGCCCTCGTTGGTCAACCAGTTGTTATCCTTGTTTTGTCTTTGTCGGACTGTTCAGTTTTGCGACACACCCCCGTCTCTTTTCTCTTCGTCTCTGTCACATTACTCGCGCTATACCCCCTCATTATTGCTTTCAGTTAACGCCTGTAGGAGAAAAATAGTGTCTTGGTTCCTGCGAATCTTTCTTCTTGTGAACACGGCGTTCGATTAGCAAGTGTAGACGGTACTCAGTCAGAGTGGCAACGATCAATGCTATTCCACTCCTCTCTGTTACGACTTCTCTCGTGTACCTCAAGTGTATGAAGATCTTCATCTTCCCCTCTCCTTCGCTTTGACCTTCGCATCCACTATTCGCTCAACGCTACCTCGGGTGAAGGAGTGAATTCTAGGTCTAGCGTAGTCAGACAGTAACCCACTCGCCGGGGACTGCCACATTCGATGGGGGGGAATTCAAATTCGCATCTTGTAATAAAAACGAGGGAGGGAAATAAAAATCGGCCGGAAGGGGACAGACAACGCAGGGAAAGAAAAAAAACCCCCCGAAGTTGTGTGTGAGAGTGCTGTGCTGTGCGGTCTGGTCACCGAACAACGAGGCCGCCCTGACCGCGCCCTCTTTTGAATCGACATTCAAAAGATCGTTTGAATGAATATCCTCGTTCTGGAACCAGTCCCACTGGTGCATCCACCACCTTCCTCATGTTGTTAGCCTTCCCGCGTGCGTGCGTGGAAACGTACCAAAGGCCAAGGCCTTCAAGGCGTCAAACCTCCGGCCTAAATCCGTCATGGTCAACTCTTTGTCATCTTATTTGTACGAGAGGGTGGACTGAAGATTACGTTCTTCCGGGCGTATAGTAAGTACATATAATCTCGGATATTCTGTCTGATCAAAATAAAGCGATCCTGCCAGTTTGGTATTTTTTTCTTTTTCTTTTTGTGTAACGAAACCTGGTTCTTGTCCCAGAGCAAGGGCCTTCTTGGAAAGAGGGTTAATCAGGCGGCGATTTGGGTTCGCTTTCTCAGGCTGTCAATGAACTCACGATCTTGAACCTGCCTGCCACCAAGGGCCGCGCCTCACCACCCTCCGCCACTATACCTCGACGACGGCGCTCGTTTTGGATGTTTGCCGGGTGTACCGGAGGCTCGCTAGGCAATCCGGGGGTGGGTTCGTAAAGGACCTTGCACCTCGTGATGGAGGACCATCAACGTCGTGCCTCACGCCTTTGTTGGCCCCCTCGGTTCTACCCAGGGGGGCTAAAGGACGCTAGCGGGACTGGTGTACCTTTCTCGATATCTCACATCTCCCGTCTCTTGACTAAACCAACGGATTGGTTTGCTCCCGTTCCATCCACACCCCCCTACTCTCTCGCATCTCGCTGCATCTGGTTTCCCTCAAGAGATCTACCTGTCTATTCTAGGTTATCTCACCCGCCCTATCCTTGCTCGTTTCTTGGTTCTTTCGACATTGTTGTGACGCTCGGTTCCGGCGATCTCGACTTGTTCCGTCCTTTCCCTTGTAGTGTTGGTACTCACTTCTTGCTCGGTTGCAAGGCTGCGCTTCTGGGACCATTCGATATGAGACCTCCCTCCCCCTGATACGTCTGTTCTCTCGCGATCGAATTAGCCTTGTTTTCGCGTGAGCGTGGTCTGGAGGAGGATTCGAGGACCGCAGTGTTTCCGAGAATTCGCCGACTCTTCCGTAAATATTCTATACTGATTGCCAGCGGACCGGCTACCAGGACGTACTTACCACAGCGCTGCCTTCTCCCTAGTCCCCTCTCCTCGCGGCCGGGATTATCAATTGGACGATATTTCCAATTTAATCACCGAGAACATCAGACCGGGGGGTACCTCATGTTCCACACTCCTTCACTGCTCCCGTCTCACAAAGTGACCGGTTTTTTGTGTCTCGGTCAATATCATTTTATTTATCTGGGACGCCTTTTTGAGAAAACGCGGCACCCCCATGACACAATCTCCCCCCCCCTTGTTCGATATCACGTATACGTATGAATTGAGACCAGAGGCCTTCTCACTCATCGTGTCCGGGGTTACGGAGGTAGTGGGAGATTTCATTTGGTGATATTTTGTTAATATTCCACTTCGCCCTCCCAAGTTGGTCGCCTTGTATTGTGTTGTGGTTTTGGGTCCGCTCAGATGATTGGCCCCCCCTTCTCAACGGCGCTTTGCGTGGGCGTTTGGCCGTTTGATGATTTTTTATGATTTCCTGGCATAATCGTACAGGAGTAATCTCTGCCAGGGGAAATGTATACTGGTGTAGGCGAAACGTGTGGGATCTTTACCCCGTAGAGCACTAAATTACTTACGGGACCCGGTGTGTGCGCGTGTACGTACCTTGAGCGCTTTTTGGGAGGACCGTTTGGGAAGACTCCGCTCGCAATTGAGACGAACCATCCCACTGATCAAGTCTGCAAGTTCTTCGACAACATCGGGGTGATTATGATGCCCGCCCAAGAGACCCTAGTGGTGGGCGTGCATAGACATGTTTTTTTTTCCTGTGTCAGTGTTCAGTGTGGGTTTCAAGATTGTATAGACTTTCGGGCAGGGTCCAAGTGTTGGTGGGGGGGGGCACCGGTACGTAGTTATTGCACCTGGGGGACCCCTATCGCGCCCCACCCCCCGGTGTTTCCGGGGTAAATGAATCACCGGGCATGATGGCCACGAACCAGAAAGGATCCACCGTTGAAGAGAGTCATGGGAAACCGCGGGTTGAGGTGACGTCGGTAAGTACTGTACCTACAAACAAACGTCGGTTACAGGGTGACGATTGCAAGACGGATCGGATCTTCTCTGGGGAACCTCACATGATCTTTTGACTTTTTGCTTGGAAGATTTCTATTTGAGCTTGCGGCGGTTGGGAGAGCTGGTGATCAGTGATATTCGGAAGCGTGCGCGCCTAAATGCGAAGGGGGGGGGGGGAGGAGGGGCGGCTTCGGGTTGGTAGCCACGAGGAGCGAGGGAAAATCTAATTAAATAAAATGTACCGGAGCTGTTTCAGTGTTCAGTACCAGTATTTCAGTGTAAAGGGGAGGGGGAGAGTCGCTTGTAGAGTTGAGGCTCAAAGCAATTCTCGCTTCCCGCACCCCCTCTCGCATACTTTGAGCCAGAAATCCGGTCACCTGGGAATATTAACCGTCGACAAGAAGCGACACAAGGAACGGCGACTTATCTCGCTAGCCTACGGTCGGCTCTCCGGCGTTCAGATCGTTTATTATGATCATGATACGCCGATAATCTTTTGCTTCATCTTCTTGTTCGAAATTCGGGATGGCTAAGCTGAAAGCGTCCCCTCCCAACGTTGCGAGCTCCACCATCGAAAACCTTAACCTTGCGAGGGGAAGCGGTTCTCGAGCGCGATGACCAGGACCTTCCTTCTACTGCTAGCTCGGTTTGATCGAATTTACTCGTAATGACATGCGGCCGGTTTGGAGAGTCCGGTGTTCAAGAGGGAAACAATTAACCTTGATCTGTGCCAGTGCCCGCTGTGCGATAGGGGGGGGGGGTGAAGGGGGAGAAGCTGATAAGGATGTTCCACTCCGGGTGTAGTAACTGGAAATCGTTTCTGAGTGAACGTCCTGAGATGAGACCCTGACGCCATGTTTTGTTTCAGACACCGAGCGCGCCTTGTGGAAGCATCCTTTTGTCGCTTTTTCAACCGGTGTACATACAAGCGCATACCGCCGTACCTGTGTGGGAGAGAGCTTGTGTTTGGTAAGAATGCCCGCCCCGATTTTATTTTTATTTTCTTCTCACCCACCAGATTGCGATGATTGATTTTCGGTTGTGGTGAGTTAGACTGAGGTCACCTTTTGAAACTCTTGATGGGGTCTCCTTCGATATTCCACCGATCCCGGTGATCATTCTCACCAGGGTCTGCCAATTCGTTCTAGTTTGAGTTGGAGCAGGTCGGTGTCTGTTATTGGGCACGTTGTCCGGTTTGCTCACCGGACCTTGGGACTAGTGGCCATGTTCAAAAGTGTGCCTGCCACACTGCCCATAGACCACCTGGCAACCTAAGTCTGATATTCACCGGTCGCCGAGGCCTTAGCGGGGAACCGAGGATCGAGCTCTCGCTAGTCGAACCTTTTTTTTTTTTTCTGCCATATACTCACCGCGCCGGCGGTCTGCGGCTTCTAGCTTCAGGACTCCCGCTATCCGGGCGACATTGACACATTCCATCGTTGTTCGATGCTTTCCATAGGTAAGTTCATGTGTTTAGCTGGACGCTTGTCTCACAAATATTAATCGTACCCCTCGTCTCTCCTGCTCCGCCGATGTCACTCGGACTGGGAGCTTTGGTGGATCAGTTCCTGTCCCGCCACACGAGAGAAAGGACGTGTAAGGGTCCCGAGGAAATGGCCCTCCGTGCGTTCGTGGGACCCTTAGTCGAACTCTGTTCTGGCCATCTCTGCCTCACGAAAGTTCACGGCGTCAGCCTCAAAGCCTTCTAGATCCGATTGGAAGCATGGGCCCTTCTATACGCTCGAGGTGGTGGGATATCTCCCAGCTGCGTCGATATATGTTGCGAGGTTCTTGCAAGGACCACCTACACGCACCCCATGCTGGAGCCATTAAACACCACGTTCCGATATGCGGTCCATACCCCATGAGTGGGTAAGCGTCATCCAGCTGATCATTGAAACCGAGAAGAAGAAAGAAAAGGGAAATATGAGGGATAAAGACACGCTGACGCTGTCCTACCCTAGCCTCTGATGGTCGTCAGGCGTCTGATACCGTTCCAATCAAGATACATCCCCGAGAGGTCCAACAAGCTCGCCGGGGGTGGAGCAGCTGACCGGGTTTCAAACCTTGTCGGAACTAGATGTAAATGTCAAATATCCAGGGTCTGCGTCTATGAGGGAGGGGGGTGATCAATCTATTGTGCGTAAAACGTCAATGGGATGACGGGACGAAAGGGCGCGTCTTGTGCGTTGAATGGGTTGTGGACGATTCCGGAAGGCAGCGTCTGCCGAGAATATCCTAACCAAATGGATCAACGTCTGTTTTTTCAGTAGCTGTTCGATGCTCCTGTGGTGCTGTGTGTTCTGGACCGACCCACCGTTCTCTTCATGCGCTTGAGTGACCGGATCGACGAAACCTCTGATTCGGCCGGACTGTCACAATCAATCTCATAAACTGGTCTATACAGTATACAGGTCACGTCGAGAAGGCGCATATCGTAACTGACATTGAGAAATCTAGAATATGGGCGGTGAAGTCAATGCTCCACGGACGAACCGCTGCTCAAACGGAGGTTCAATCCGTTCTTCATACATCGTCGAGCCACGCAGCGATCTTCCTCATGGTCCCGGACCTCTCCGGTTCGAACCAATCGAATGAAATGTACCCATGTATACCTCCTGGACATTCGTTCAACGCAAACTTGTCCTCGCCCAGGTCCTCTTCCATCGCAATTCCTAATCGTTTGATCTGGTCATGGATGACCTCCGATCCGCCAAAATCTAACCAAGTTCGCGGGAAATCCTTGAACGAAATCTTACGTGTCGTTGAATCCGGTGTCAATCCTAAGAGGTATGGACTGGCGGGGGAAGAGTATACGTGACATTTTGCGTTCGCGATCTCATCGGGCTTGTTTCCGAGGAAGGCTTTTATGGCGTGTACCATCACTTCGCTGTTCGTCGGTGATACCCAGTCATTTGCGGCGGACCGTATTGCCGGTTCAGCGGAGTTCACCTCGAACGATTCGCTCACGTCGGTCCAAGGAGAGAAGAGGACCAGTGTCCCTGGGGCTCGCGGAAGCCCGGGGACTTGATCTCGGTTATCAACGAGATACCGGGTGAGAGCGAGAGCGAGGTTTCCTCCAGCAGAGTCTCCGCAGAGAACGATGTCTTCCTCTTTGAAGCCAAGGTTGACAAGGTACGCGTACCCTGCCAAGGCGTCGAGGAGAGCGGTGGGGAAAGGATGAGTAGCCTTTGCGCCAGGGCATAGGAGACGGTACTCGACGGAGAAGGTTCGGGTGACGGTTGGGCAATGCTCAAGGAATCCCTTGGGGACGGAGGCCATGAGGCCGTCTGGATGCGCGGTGAGAGCGACGTATCCTCCACCGTGGGTGTAATAGAGGATCTTCTCGCCCGGCTGAGGTGGCTCTCCGGCTTTCAGGTGGTGATCTTTGTGTATCCAGTACCCCGGGATCTGAACGGACAAGACGTTGAGAGCCTCCGCACGCGACTTGACCTCACCGACGACCAGGTCGTCAGCGAGGGGAGGTATCCAGACTCCATGAGAACCAGGGAGGTTTGGTGGAGTAATTTGTGTATGGTCTGGCGCCGACGCGGAAAGACCGGCCCTTGTATGCGTGTCAACTTGGAAAAAAAAACACGAGATTCGATTGGACCTTACTTCTGGATGACGAGCATTGCATGTCGTAGACAGCGGATTCTGATATGACGAGAGGCGACATGGGTGCGAGATTTTTTCCCTGGCGAAGGTTTGAACAAACGAGGGATAGAAGTTAAAAGCCAGTACGGCGCGTAGACGAATGGGATGGCAAAAGCCTGGCCGGCGAGGTAGAGACCCTTCAGTGGTTGGTCGTGGTACAGCATCGAGGTGCGCTGTCAGTACACGTCACAATCCCGGCTTAAATTGCTGTCAACTGTTACTCCTTTCGCTCGAGGTTTCCCATTTCGAACGGCGGATCCCAAAAAGAACCAAACGCGGAAGAACACGCGTCATGGGAAATACAGATCGAAGTAGGTGGAAATGCCCGATTTGCAGTCCAGGTCCGAGACATCCATCGGGTCTGTGACGAAGAGTTGGGACGCGATCGAGTCACGTTTGTGTTGAACTTTTACCACCTGACGCGTTTTCGCTTTTCATTGACTCGGGCTTTTCTCACCGTCTCACCGTGGCTTTCATATCCTTTTCGACCGTCCTCCATCGTTCTCGACTAGCGATTAGGAAAATGTCGACCCTGCCGAATATCCCTGGCACCGACCCGTCCAAATGCATCCTCGACTCTTTCCGGGCCGCGATCGCCCGTCAGGTCGCGGATGCTCTTCCGCCGTTGACCCCGGAGCAGGTCTACACCGGTGTCGATTATGGAAAGAAGGGGGAGGACTTTACCATCGCCCTCCCCCGATTCAGGTTACCGGGCAAACCTGATGACCTAGGAAAGAAAGTCACCGAAAACGTGAGTGTCCATGCCTGATCTCTCGCTTCTTATCTATATGCACCGTTCGTTCAGTAACCCCCGCCCCCTCCAGTTCAAACCAGACGAATGGATTGAATCCGTCCGACAAGAAAAGGCTTTCCTTCACTTCACGTGCCGAACGCCTTCTCTCTTTAAGCAGGTCTTGACCCAGATCCATGGCTTGACCAAGAACTCACCAACCGGCCAACCTGAATATGGACGCAATGACTCGGGGAAGGGAAAGAAAATCGTCATTGAGTATTCCTCACCAAATATCGCCAAGAACTTCCACGTCGGGCACCTCCGATCGACCATTATCGGGGCCTACCTCGCGAACCTCTACAAGGCTAACGGATGGGACGTCACTTCGATGAACTACCTTGGGGATTGGGGTACCCAGGTGATTCACGTCGATGAATTGTGCCGATCTTGACCTTACACTCCACCCTAGTTTGGTCTCATCGCTACCGGTTTCGAGAAATACGGTAACGAGGAAAGACTCAGGGAGGACGCCATCAAGCACCTCTTTGAGGTCTACGTCCAAGTTAACGCTGACGCCGAAAAGGATCCAAAAGTAAAGGAGGGGGCTGCTGCTTGGTTCAGGCGCATGGAGGACGGCGACGAGTCCGCCCTCAAGAACTGGAGGGTTTGGCGAGAACTCTCAATCAAGAAGTACGAGGAAGAATATGCCAGATTGAACGTCCATTTCGACGTTTACACCGGAGAGAGCGAGGTAAAGCCGGAATACCAGGCCCTAGCCTTCCAAAAACTCGAAGAGAAGGGCCTTATTGTCGACGTCGATGGTGCGAAACTGGTTGATCTCGAAAAGTATAAACTCGGGAAGGCTGTTGTTCGGAAACGAGGTTGGTCCCCATTTCTCTTCCTTCAGTCGATGTTCGGCGTATGAACCCCCGCTTCTAGACGGCACTTCCATCTACCTCGCTCGTGACATCGCTGGTGCCATACAGCGATACGAAAAGTATCGATTCGACAGGATGATCTACGTCATCGCCTCTGCACAAGATCTCCACACGGCCCAATTCTTCAAGGTTCTCGAGCTTTTGGAGTTCCCCTGGGCTAACCGTCTCGAACTCGTAAACTTTGGCCTTGTCCACGGCATGAGCACCCGAAAGGGTACAGTTGTGTTCCTGGAACAGATCATCAAGGAAGCCCAGTCCGTCATGCATGAACAGATGAGGAAGAACGAAGTCAAGTATGCCGCTGTCGAGGATCCCGAGACCGTCGCGCAAGAAACTGCCATTACTGGTATCAAAGTTCAGGACATGGCTGCCAAGCGGTATGTTGACCCTTTCTCCATCCGGCACTCCAATCCTCACTAGTTGCCGTTAGTATCAACAACTACACATTCAGCTGGGATCGTATGACCTCCTTCGAGGGCGACACTGGCCCATACCTCCAATACGCTCACGTCCGATTATCATCCATCGAACGAAAGAACCCGGAACTTCTCCCGCTCCCTCCACCCTCCGAGATTGACTGTTCCCTGCTCACTGAGCCACAGGCTCGTGAGATTGCCTTCCTACTGGGTTCATACCCCGATGTCGTCAAAACTGCTATAAAAAACCACGAGCCAACCACCATCGTGACCTTCTGTTTCAAGCTGAGTCACGCCATTTCAAGTGCTTGGGATTTTGTAATCGTCAAGGGCGAGACCGATAGGGCCAAGGCTCAGGCAAGGCTCTGGCTGTACCTTACAGCCCGTGACGTTTTGGGTGCCGCGTTGAGATTGTTGAGTATCAAGCCATTGGAACGGATGTGAGAGCGTGTGTGCCCGCCAGAGCTATGCATTCGAAAAGTAGTTACCCGTGTAGGAATTTAATCTATTCCCAATAATGGTAAATCATCGTCGCTATGCAATCCTACCCAACTCGAAATAAATTGTCCAGAATAAATAAGTAATGTGAGAAGTGAGTCCGAAATGCATTGTTTGAGGTCCATTAACAGCCCTCGACGCTGCCGGGATAAGTGTTGCCGTCGCGGATAGAGTTGATCAAGTTACGTTTGCATTGGCTGTAGTCGGCCTTGTATCCAGGAGGGCCCTGGGAAACGTTAAGATCGTAGACCAGGCCGGTGGAGATATCGTAGACCAAGCCTAAAGATGACACGAGCCGGGTTAAGCACGCTCAAAGGTATTAGACATCGTCTGTTACTCACCATGAACGTAGACTGGCTTGAGAGGAGCAACAGCTTCACCAGCACGCTTTTGTCCACCGTTCTTCTGTTCTGTCAGGAACGCCTGCCAGTGCTGATTACGAAGAGAAGGCAAGAAGGAAGGGAAAATGTCAGTGGATGAGATCTTCGATCGATAATGAAAACTTGAGGAGCCAAGAAATCTCTCGGGCTCGGCAGAATGAAAGCGGGAAAGAGAAAGGATTGAACCACTCACGTCGGTCATAACAACACCTTGGGCGACACGAGACACGGTGTTCTTGACGTTCTCTTCGACGAGAGCACGGAATCCGGGGTCCTCGAACTTGGGAGGTTCAGCATTCGGATTTGCCGCACGGTACTCCCTAAGCTTGACGATTTCGTCACTAAAAGACAAGACCAATCGCCAAGACGTAGGCGGGTCGGAAAATGGAAGACGAAAAGCAAACGTGGGGGTGAAGGTAGTTAGTTTAAATGCTCTCGTTGCATTCCTCCCGTTGACCCGGGCAAGGCCAGACGGGAGCGGGAAACAGAGTGATCGGCTTACCGAGTGGAGTTGTGGTATAACGTTCTGATCGGATCGATCCACCCTTGGACCGCCTCTCCTGCCCTGTCGAGGTTTTCGGGCTTGTTGAGGATGGAACCTTGAACACCACCACACCCGTAATGACCCACGACGAGGACGTGGCCGACCTTGAGTTCTGCCACAGCGTACGCGACGGCGGAGATGGCGTTGAGGTCCCCTTCAATGTACTGGTTCGCGATGTTGCGTTCGGTGAAGAGGACACCAGGGGGAGGAGAGAAAATCGTTCCTTCAGAAACTCGGGAATCGCTGTATGGGTGATCAGATGTTGGTGATAAATGCGTATGCGTAGCGAGCAACGAGCTCCTACCTGCATCCGATGAAAAGATACTCGGGGTGTTGGCCATTGATTGTCTGATCCATTAGCAGATTGGGGTGTTGAGATTTCGAGATATCGTGGCGGAACTTGGCGTTTCCGTGCCCGAGCGGGAGGAATTGAGGGTAATCATTAGCTGCGTCAGCCAAGCTACGCGGGTGGTCGTCTCGGCTGGAAAGCGTGGGGGAAGCGAAGACAGTGGAGTAAAGTGTCGCGAGGACTGCGTAAAGGAAAACAGACTTGCAGAACATGTCGAAAAATGACACTTGGCGGGCTGGAGAACGAGAAGAAATGGGCTAGTGATGGACGAGGAGGGGACTAAGGAAGGCACGGAAGGTCGAAGGCATGTCATACGGGAGTTTTATAGTCGGAACAGCAGGGTGCTGGAGGGTTGCCGCCAGATCGAGGCGGTTCCACGGTGTTTGGGGAGTGCCAAGACAAGCGATTCACTAGACCCACAACCACGGATCCTGGACGAGCAGGTTTACCCAGGCAGGGACGCGTCACGTAGCCAATCATGGACGATGAACAACAGGGAAGGAGAAAGCGTCAATCGGTAGTAATGATGCTGTGTTCTTGTCTCCAGGGATGAAGGGTTTCAGACTCGCGCTCAATGTCCCCGGCGGTCCTGGGTGTTTCCTGGGCAAGTCGGCGTAAGCAAACCACGAGCGGTCCCACATTGAAACGTGGCTGAAAGGGCAGAAAAAAAGCTGGGCGTGAGTGTTGTGGACAAGACAAGGCGATCGGGACGCATCGCTGTGTAGGGAAAATTGGTGAAAGGGTTGGGAGTATGTCGGAAAGTTTTCTTTCCCAACGGTTGGGACAACTTGTCCAGTAGTTGGAGAAACTCACCCCGGACCCCCGAACCCTTGACCGATTTTCGTATGTCGGCGTCTACCAAGCTGTTCGGAGTTATTCAATAAGTCCCATGAAACCCGACCCCCACCAACAGACCCCGAAGGCCGAAGGCCCCGCCTAATATTCTTCCATAGTGATCAGGTTTATGGGAGGTTCTCGCTTCTGTGCCTCTAGTGCTATCGTTTTCTGTCGGGCGATGATCTTCCATTCGGATACTCCACAAGGTGTTTTCTCCAGGAGTTTTGCTCTCGTGCACAGGCCTCACCTCGATCACGCGGGCATGTCGTGCGTCTGGGTCTGGTGCCGAGTACGTGTTACTCAGGTCAAGTTGGAGCATGACGCCATGGACCAATTGAAGATGAAGGACAGTCTGTGTGGATTCCTGCGCCGTTGTTTGTCCCGGCCAAAAGGAACACTGTTTACAGAGTCGGCGAGCGAGACCTGTACTTGCGATGGATGGCGTGCGGAATAGGTGGGTTGGACGCCTAAGGGAACAAAACGCATGACCACATTCTAGTGGCATCACAGTGACAAAAGAGATGTCAAAACAGGGGCATACCCCGGCGGGAAATGCAGCCAAATAGGATGTGCAGTTCGTATTGGTGATCACTCCGACGATCAATGAAACCTCACAGCGGCGGCAATTCTGCAGGAGTCTGCTACGAGGACCCTAAGGTGAGTGTTTGGGGTCTTGAGAAGAAGGTCAAAGCCACCCGCCAGCAGCGTAGTAGTTTATTTCGGGGATTGCCATCTCCTCGTTGGCCTGAAGCTCTTATGATCGATGTGTTGTTTACTATTCATACGAGCGCGGGGATCAGTGTTCAGGATTATATATCAGGTCATCTGGTGGGGCTAGGGTCGTCGACTGGAACCCAATCAACCGGGACAGGGTTCCCGAGTCGAAATGCCTCAGGTCATCCAACGAGTTCTGTGGGGACCATTCCCGAGTGAGGTTCGCGCCGATCTCATACCCGATACCGTGGAACGCGCATCCCATACACTATAAAAACTGTAGCGACTGAAATCCAGTCACCAAAATTGACTGAAACCAAGTCGATCTATGTCGCATTTCAGTCGGAAAACGACTGAATTTGTATTTAAGTCGGGC
>Ga0307515_10002955_pt1 | contig 36045 bp, 36 predicted proteins | sample 17_EM_MG_FD_194513 | JGI IMG/M metagenome (GOLD analysis project Ga0307515, IMG submission 194513) | Populus trichocarpa ectomycorrhiza microbial communities from riparian zone in the Pacific Northwest, United States - 17_EM | ecosystem: Host-associated > Plants > Roots > Unclassified | place... | reverse complement strand
CGACGAAGAAGAAGGCGGTCACGGCGGAGTACGCGTACCGCTTCGACCCGGTGAACGTGGTCGACCCCAGCGAGGACGACACCTCCGAGCTCAAGATCTCCTCGGTGGTCGCCGTGGGCGACGACCAACTGCTCGTCGAGGAGCGCACCGACAAGGCGGCCCGGCTCCAACTGGTCCAGCTGGGGCGCAAGTCGAACATCCTCGGTGGTCGCTACGACGACGACACGACGTCCCCGTCGCTGGAGCAGCTCGACGACCCGGCCGCCGCGGGTGTCCCGGTGCTGGCCAAGAAGCTGGTCGTCGACCTGGGGACCGTCTCCGGGGTGCCGCAGAAGATCGAGGGCATCGCGCGCGTGGATCACGACACGCTCGCCCTGATCAATGACAACGACTTCGGGATGACGGACGGCGCGGGCGCGTTCGACGCACAGGGGCGGTTGGTCGACAGCGGCATCGAGACGACTGTGGTGTACCTGAAGCTGCCGCACGGCATCTGAGTCCGCGTCGACTCCTGTGGCAGTCAGCCGAACAGCGACGGGAGCAGGGATTCGATGTCGCTGGGAACCTCGCTCGGCAGCTCCGAGGGGAAGTTCGACGGAAGCGCGGTCGGGAGCTTGGTCGGCAGGCTGGTGGGGAGTTTCGTCGGGAGGGTGAGGGACGGGCTGCGGCTCGTGCTCGCACTGGTCTCGGCGGGCGCCTTCTTGTCCGGTGAGTCATGTCCCCCGGAGGCCATCAGCACGACGGCTACGACGGCCCCGGCTGCCACGATCACGGCTAGCAGGATGAACAGCGGACGGGGGCGCCTGCGGGGAGGCGGTCCGTAGTCCCCGTAGTCACCTCCTGATCCGTGCCCGAAGTCTTCGGGAGGTGGTCCGAAGCCGCCTCCCTGAGGCGGGGTGGCGTCCGGTGGCCCGGGCGGTCGAGGCGGTACGGGCGGCATGGCCATACCGTCAAGGGTCGCCTTCGTGGAGGTCATGGCGCGACCCCCGCGCGGTGGTTGATACGGGCTCATGCCATGGATCGCATGATTCCGGAGCATTCCGCGCGGGGGTCGGTCACGATCGACAACTCACGGACACCGACGGGCTCGTGAGTGACGCACGCGTGCGTGCGGTCAGCCGCGTGCTCCCAGGAGGTGGTCCATGGCGAGCTGGTCGAGCTGCTCGAAGGCCATCCCGCGCTGGGCGGCCGCCTCGATGTCGAAGTCCTCGAAGGCCGAGCGGTCCGCGAGCAGCGACTTGAGGCCGTCCGCCGCGGTCTGCTGCGCCAGCTCGTCCAGACGCGAGGCGCGCAGCGCCTCCTGGACCACCGGGTCGGCGCGGAACGCGGCCGAACGCTCCTTGAGGATCAGGTAGTTGCGCATGCAGCCGGCCGCCGACGCCCACACGCCGTCGAGGTCCTCGGTGCGCGGCGGCTTGAAGTCGAAGTGCTTCGGGCCGGCGTAACCGGCGCTCTCCAGGAGGTCGACCAGCCAGAAGGCGGCACGCAGGTCGCCGTTGCCGAAGCGCAGGTCCTGGTCGTACTTGATGCCGGACTGGCCGTTGAGGTCGATGTGGAAGAGCTTGCCCGCCCACAGGGCCTGGGCGATGCCGTGCGGGAAGTTGAGCCCGGCCATCTGCTCGTGGCCGACCTCGGGGTTGACGCCGTAGAGCTCCGGGCGCTCCAGGCGCTCGATGAACGCCAGGGCGTGGCCGACGGTGGGGAGCAGGATGTCGCCACGGGGCTCGTTCGGCTTGGGCTCGATCGCGAACTTGATGCTGTAGCCCTGGTCGGTGACGTACTCGCCGAGGAGGTCGAAGGCCTCCTTCATGCGGTCGAGAGCGACGCGTACATCCTTGGCGGCGCCGGACTCGGCGCCCTCGCGGCCGCCCCAGGCGACGTAGGTCTCGGCGCCGAGTTCGACCGCGAGGTCGATGTTGCGGATCGTCTTGCGCAGGGCGTAGCGGCGCACGTCACGGTCGTTGGCGGTGAACGCGCCATCCTTGAAGACCGGGTGCGTGAAGAGGTTCGTGGTCGCCATCGGCACCTTCATGCCGGTCGCGTCGAGGGCCTCGCGGAAGCGCTTGATGTGCGCCTCGCGCTCGGTGTCCGAGGACCCGAAGGGGATCAGGTCGTCGTCGTGGAAGGTCACACCGTGGGCGCCGAGCTCGGACAGGCGCTGCACCGTCTCGACCGGGTCGAGGGCACGGCGGGTGGCGTCGCCGAACGGGTCCCTTCCCTGCCAGCCGACGGTCCAAAGGCCGAAGGTGAACCTGTCCTCGGGGGTGGGCTGGTAGTTCATGACGCGGCTCCTTGTTGCTTCGCTGCGACTATTTCGTCATGGCGGTTTACAAATTAGTATGCACACGCAGCTCTGGGAAGGGACAAGGTGTCCCTGAAGGAGTGGGGTACGGGTCACCGCACCCGGACAGCCTTGAAAACACCAGGTCAGAGCCCGCAGAGCCGCGGAAAAAACAGGGAGAGCCCGATGTCAGCAGCCGAGGGTCCGCTCGTCGTCGGCGTGGACACGTCCACCCAGTCCACGAAGGCGCTGGTCGTCGATGTGTCCACCGGCCGGATCGTCGCGAGCGGTCAAGCGCCGCACACCGTCTCCTCGGGGGCGGGCCGCGAGAGCGATCCCCGCCAGTGGTGGGACGCCCTGTGCGAGGCACTGCGCCAGTGCGGGGACGCGGCCCACGAGGCGGCGGCCGTGTCGATCGGCGGCCAGCAGCACGGCCTGGTCACCCTGGACGCCCAGGGCGAGCCGGTGCGCCCGGCGCTGCTGTGGAACGACGTGCGCTCCGCGCCGCAGGCCCGCCGTCTGATCGAGGAACTGGGCGGCCCGAAGGCCTGGGCGGAGCGCACCGGCAGCGTGCCCGGCGCCTCCTTCACGGTCACGAAGTGGGCCTGGCTCGCCGAGCACGAGCCGGAGTCGGTGCGCGCAACGGCGGCCGTACGTCTCCCCCACGACTACCTCACCGAGCGGCTCACCGGACAGGGCACGACCGACCGGGGCGATGCCTCCGGCACCGGCTGGTGGGCGTCCGGAACCGAGTCGTACGACGAGGAGATCCTCCGGCATGTCGGGCTCGACCCGGCGCTGCTGCCCCGGGTGGTGCGGCCGGGCGAGGTGGCCGGAACAGTGCGCGACGGCCACGACCTGCCGTTCTCCAAGGGCACGTTGGTCGCCCCCGGCACCGGCGACAACGCGGCCGCCGCGCTGGGCCTCGGGCTGCGCCCCGGCGTCCCCGTGCTCAGCCTCGGCACGTCGGGCACCGTGTACGCGGTGTCGAAGCACCGCCCCGCGGACCCCTCCGGCACGGTCGCGGGCTTCGCCGACGCGCACGGCGACTGGCTGCCCCTGGCCTGCACCCTGAACTGCACGCTCGCCGTCGACCGGGTCGCGGCCCTGCTGGGCCTGGACCGGGAAGCCGTGGAACCCGGCACGTCGGTCACGCTGCTGCCCTACCTGGACGGCGAGCGCACCCCGAACCTCCCCAACGCCTCGGGCCTGCTGCACGGCCTGCGCCACGACACCACCGGCGGCCAGCTCCTCCAGGCCGCCTACGACGGTGCCGTGCACGCCCTGCTGGGCGCGCTCGACCTGGTCCTCGACGAGGACGCCGACCGCACCACGCCCCTGCTGCTGATCGGCGGTGGCGCCCGGGGCACGGCCTGGCAGGAGACCGTACGGCGGCTGTCGGGACGTCCGGTCCAGGTGCCCGAGGCGAAGGAGCTGGTCGCGCTCGGTGCCGCCGCGCAGGCCGCGGGGCTGCTGACCGGCGAGGATCCGGCCGCGGTGGCCCGGCGTTGGAACACGGCCGCCGGGCCGGTGCTGGACGCCGTGGAGCGCGACGAGGCGACGCTGGCCAGGATCTCCGGGGTACTCTCCGACGCGGCTCCGCTGCTCGAACGGGGGCCGGAAGCCCGTTGACGCACACCGACCGAGGACTGACGGAGGCATGACCGCACCGCTGCACGAGGCGCACCCCGCCGGGCCCGGGCGTGCCCTGCCCGACACCCAGCAGGGCATGCGCCGGCGCAACCTCGCGCGCGTGATGCACACGGTCAGCGCCGAGGGCCCGCTCTCGCGCGCGGCCGTGGCCTCGCGCATCGGGCTGACCCGTGCGGCGGTGTCGACACTGGTGGACGAGCTGATCCGGTCGGGGCTGCTCGAAGAGCTGGGCCCCGAGCGGCCCGGCCGGGTAGGCCGCCCCGGATCGGCGCTCGCCGTCAGCGGGCGCGGTCCGGCCGGGATCGGCGCGGAGATCGGCGTCGACCATCTCGCGGTCTGCGCGGTCGATCTGCGCGGCGAGATACGGGCCCGTGCCGTACGGCACTGCGTGAACCGCGGCCGCTCCCCCGAGCCGGTGCTCGCGGAACTCACCGCGCTGGTACGGCAGGTCGTCGCCGAGGCGGACGCGGAGGGCCTGTGGCCGGCCGGGCTCGCGGTCGCCGTGCCCGGTCTGGTGGCCCGCGACGGCCGGACGGTCGTCCGCGCCCCGAACCTCGACTGGCACGACACGGATCTCGGCACCCTGCTGCCCGCCGAACTCCCGCCCACTGTGGACAACGAGGCCAACTTCGGCGGGCTCGCCGAACTCTGGCTGGGCGACACCACTCCGCGCGACTTCCTGCATGTGTCGGCCGAGATCGGCATCGGCGCCGCGGTCGTCGTCGACGGGGGGCTGCTGCGCGGAACAAGGGGATTCGCGGGCGAGTTGGGGCATGTTCCGGTGCGTCCGGACGGGCCGGAGTGCGCGTGCGGCGGGCGTGGATGCCTCGAACAGTACGCGGGCGAGGAGGCCGTGCTGCGTGCCGCCGGTCTCGAGCCCGGCGCGGACCGGGTCGGTCTGCTCGCGACGCGCGCCGCCGACGGCGACGAGGCGGTACGGGGTGCCCTGCACGACGCCGGTACGGCGCTGGGCATCGCGCTCACGGGCGCGGTCAACCTGCTCGATCCGCAGCTGGTGGTGCTGGGCGGCGCGCTGTCCGGGCTCGCGCCCTGGCTACTGCCGGCGCTGGAGGCCGAGTTGGCTCGGCGCACGGCGGGGCCCGCCTGTCCGGTGTCCGTGTCGCGGCTGGGGCCCGAAGGTCCGCTGCTGGGGGCCGCGCACTCGGTGGTGCGGGCCGTCCTCGACGATCCGGCGGCGGTGGCCGAACGGGCCGGGGGAATCGTGGCCGGCCGAGCTGGGGACATCGCGGCCGAACAGGCCTGAAACACGGCCGAGTTCGCCCGTCCGAGTGATCGAGTTATCCACAGTTCCGCCGTCGTCCACGGAAGCACGGCACGCCCTACTGCCCAACCCGCAAGCGCCGTACCGTGATTCACGCGAGGCGCAGCCGTCGCGTGACGACGGTGTGCGGGTGTGAGTGCAGACGCGGGTGGACGAGGGGGGATTCACGTGTCGGGGGAGACAGTTCAGGGGCTGCGGCGGGATGCCGTCGGGCTGCGTGAGGTGCTGTTTCAAAGTGTCACGGCAATGGCGCCGGCGGCCGCGGTCGCCGCGTCGATCCCGTCGGGCGCGGCCTTCGCGGGCGGCAGTCTGCCGCTGTCGGTGCTGATCGCGCTGGTGGCCTGCCTGTTCACCGCGTCCTGCGTGGCCGAGTTGGCGCGGGAGTTGCCCGCCGCCGGCTCGGTGGCCACCTATGCGGCGCAGGGACTGCATCCGGCCGTCGGCTTCCTGGTCGGCTGGGGATACGTCTTCGTGGAGGCACTGGTCCCACCGTTGCTGCTCCTCCAACTGGGCTTCACCACCGCGGGCACCCTGCACCAGGAGTGGTCCTCGTATCCGGAGAGCCTGTGGTGGCCGTGGGCGCTCGCGGGTGCCGCCATCATCGCGGCGGCGGGCTGGTTCGGCGCGCGTGCCTCGGCCCGCTTCGGCACGGTCCTCGGGGTCTTCGAGATCGTCGTCTTCCTGGTATTCGCCGTCTGGCTGATCGTCAAGGCAGGTGGGGACAACACCCTCTCGGTGTTCGGTACTTCGCACACCGGCAAGGACTACTCGGGGCTCGGCGGAGTCTTCGCCGGCTCGGTCTACACGGTGCTCGCGTTCGCCGGATTCGAGGCCGCCGCACCGCTCGCCGAGGAGACACGGGACCCGCGCCGGACGATGCACCGCGCGGTGCTCGGCGCGGCCCTCGGGATCGGCCTGTTCTACGTGCTGACGACCTACGCCATGACGGTGTACTTCGGGCCCGACCGCTTCAGCGGATTCGGCGCCTCCGGAGCCGCGTCCTGGGAGGGAGTGGCACGCGCGTCGTTCGGGCTCTTCTGGGTGCTGGTGTTCCTGGCCGTGGTCAACTCGACGATCGCCAACGCCAACGCGTGCGCCACCGTCTCGACCCGCACCGCCTTCGCCCTGGCCCGCATCCGGGTACTCCCCCGCGTCCTCGCCACCCTGCACCCACGCCACCGCTCTCCCGTCGCCGGAATCGCCGTACAGACCGTCGTCGCGGTGGGAGCCGTACTGGGTCTCGGTTTCGGCTACGACCCGGTGACCGCGTTCCTCCTCCTGGCCACGGTGATCGTCACGGTCGTCATCGCCGTCTACATCGTCGTGAACCTGGCCTGCGCGGGCTACTTCCTGCGCCGCAGACGCGAGTTGCTCAAGCCGGTACGGCACCTGCTGGTCCCGCTCCTCGGGATCGTCGCGTTCGTCCCCGCCCTGCTCACCGCGGCAGGCCTCCCGGCCTTCGACTTCGTGACCGAACTGACCGCTCCCGTGTCGTACGCCGGACCGGTCGTCGGCATCTGGATGGCGGCAGGGGTGGTAGTCCTGCTCGTTCTGCTACGACGGCACCCCGAGCGAATAGCCGAAACCGCACGTGTCCATCTCGACGAAACCGCCTCCACCGGTCATCCGCAGAACGGAGCAGTACAGCCATGAACGACCCCCGGATCCTGACGGTGCGACCCGAACCGGGCGAGTACGCCTGGACGTTCGGCGGCGCCCCGCCCGTGGCACGCATCGCGCCCGGCACGGTCCTCGACCTGTATACGGAGGACTGCTTCGCCGGACGGGTGCGGTCCGAGAAGGACCTGGTGTCCGAGGTGTGCGAGTTCCCGTTCCTCAACCCGCAGACCGGCCCCTTCCATGTGGAGGGCGCGGAGCCGGGCGACACGGTCGCCGTGCACTTCGTGTCGATCGAACCTGCCCGGGACTGGGCCGCCTCGACCACGGTTCCCCTCTTCGGCGCGCTCACCTCGACCCACACCACGGCGTCGCTGCAGCCGCCGCTCCCGGAGACCGTCTGGATCTGGCAGCTGGACCGGACCCGCCGCACGGCGTTGTTCCGCGCGCGGGACAGTGACATCGAGGTCGAGCTGCCCCTCGACCCGATGCACGGCACGGTGGGCGTGGCCCCCGCCAATCTCGAGGTGCGTTCGGCGCTGGTGCCCGACGCGCACGGCGGGAACATGGACACGCCCGAGATGCGGGCCGGGGTCACCTGCTACCTCGGGGTGAACGTAGAGGGCGCGCTGCTCAGCCTCGGTGACGGGCACGCCCGGCAGGGCGAGGGCGAGACCTGTGGAGTCGCCGTCGAGTGCGCGATGAACACCGTGGTGATCGTGGAGCTGCTCAAGGGGGTCGCCACACCCTGGCCGCGCATCGAGTCGGACACGCACATCATCTCGACGGGTTCGGCACGTCCGCTGGAGGACGCGTTCCGGATCTCCCAGCTCGACCTGGTGCGTTGGCTGGTGCGCGACTACGGGTTCAGCGAGCTGGACGCCTACCAGTTCGCAACTCAGGCGGTCGAGTCGCCGTTGGCCAACGTGTGCGACACCAACTACACCTGTGTGGCGAAGATCCGGAAGGAATGGCTGCCCGCGCGCGAGACGCATCGCGGACTGCACGCGCGGCTGCGTGAGACCGCGGCGGCATTCCGGCACTGAGAGCCCGCCGCTCACCCCGAATACCCCGAAAACCCCTGACCCGAACGCCCCGAACATCCTTGAAAGGCAACCCGCAGTGGACCGCTCAAGACCGCTCCCCAGCAGGCGGCGCATCCTCAAGGGTGCCGCGCTGGCCGCCGTACCGTACGCGTTACTTCCCGACCCACAGGCCGGCGCGCAGACTCAGGCCGTCGACTATCCGGGGGCCGAGTGGCAGCCGGCGAGCACCTCCAACTACACGGCGTCCAACCGCCCCAGCGCCTATGCCCTCGACTACGTGATCATCCACGTCACGCAGGAGACGTATCCCAAAACCCTGTCCATCTTCCAGAATCCGCAGAAGAAGGTGTCCGCGCACTACCTCGTGCGATCGGCCGACGGGCATGTCGCGCAGTGTGTGCGGGAGGCCGATGTCGCCTGGCACGCGGGGAACTGGGACTACAACACGCGCAGTATCGGTATCGAGCACGAGGGCTGGGTGGATCAACCCGATTGGTTCACCGACGCGTTGTACGAGCAGTCGGCCAAGCTGACAGCGGCTGCCTGCGCGAAGTACGGGCTCCCGAAGGACCGCGCGCACATCATCGGGCACTACGAGGTACCGGGCACCGATCACACCGATCCGGGGCCGAACTGGGATTGGACGCGTTACATAAGGATGGTCAATTTCGCCTGAGCCGAGGTGGATCCGGGCCGGTTCCGAGTCTGTTCCGAGCACGATGGGGTTCGTTCGGGTCGGCCCTGGTCGAAACGGTTGTCCGGATCCGTCTGCGGAGTAACGATGTGCGCAGCCGTCGCGACGCCGTATCGCTGTCGTGTCGGCGCGGTATCACCGCCATATCGTCGCCGTATCGTCGCTGGATCGACTTCAGGGGAGGCCGAGTTGACCGATCCGTGGGTGGCCCTGGAGCCGGGGGCCGACCCTGCCGAGCGGGTGCGGGTGCTGCGCCGGGCGCACGAGACGTTCGCCGTGGCGGGCACGGTGCCGCAGCCGGTGCGGTCGGTGGTGGCCGATTCCTGGCGGCGTTCCGCGCGGGCCGGTGTCGGTCCCGAGGGCACGGCCAGTGTGGAGCTGACGGACGGTGACCTGGGTGTCTATCGCGCGGAGCATCCGCTGGCGCGGGTGATGCCGCTGATACGGGAGTTGGTGGGCACGTTCGCGGCGGACGGCGAGCATCTGCTGGCGGTGTGCGACGCGCAGGGCAGGCTGTTGTGGGTCGAGGGGGATCCGGCGACCCGGCGCAAGGCGGGCCTGATGAACTTCGTGCCGGGTGCGCGCTGGGCGGAGAGCGCGGTCGGGACGAACGCACCGGGTACGGCGGTCGCCGTGGACCGGCCGGTGCAGGTGTTCGCGGCCGAGCACTTCATCCGGCGGGTGCAGCCGTGGACGTGTGCGGCGGCTCCGGTGCACGATCCGCGCACGGGGCGGGTGCTCGGTGCCGTGGACATCACCGGCGGGGACGGGCTGGCACATCCGCACAGCCTGGGCTTCGTGCAGGCGGTGGCGCGGGCCGCCGAGTCCCAACTGGCGCTGCTCGCCCCGGAGCAGACGTATGCCGACGGGCCCGAGCTGACGGCGCTCGGCCGGGACGAGGCCCAACTGTGCCTCCACGGGCGCAAGATGAGGCTGAGCCGTCGGCACAGCGAGATCCTGGTGCTGCTGGCCCGGCATCCCGAGGGACTGACCGGCGACGAGTTGCTGTGCGCGCTGTACGAGGACGAGTCGGTGCCGCCGGTGACATTGCGGGCCGAACTGGCGCGGCTGCGGCGGCTGTTGGGCCCGGGCCTGCTCGCCTCGCGTCCCTACCGGCTCACGTCGCCGGTCGAGTCCGACGTGGCGATCGTAGAGCGGCGCCTGGAAGGGGGCGCGGTCACGGGAGCGGCGAGCGCGTACACGGGTCCGTTGTTGCCAGGTTCGCAGGCACCGGCGGTGGTCCGGCTCAGGACCCGCCTGGCCGACGGCCTCCGTACGGCGCTGATCGCCCGCCGAGACCCCGACCTGCTGGCGGACTGGGCGCACGCGCCATGGGGCGAGGACGACCTCGACGTCTGGCGGGCGCTCGCGGCGATACGGCCGACGGCACCGGTGCGTTCCCGACTCGACGCGCTGGAGTCCGAGCTGGCGGCACCGGCCGCGTGGTCGCGCCGGGCGGGAAGCTGACGTAACTCGCGCCCGGCGCAGGACACTTGAGGCACGGCCTGCCCTCCGGCTCCCGGCACCCGGCACCCGGCACCCGGCCCACCTTCCGGCCTCCGCCCTCCGGCTTCCGGCTCCTGGCTTCCGGTTTCCCGTTTCCGGTCTCCACCTTCCGCCCTCCGGCTTCCGCCCTCCGACACCGGGCTCCCGCCCCCGGCACCCCGGCGCCCAGCGCCCCAGCGCCCGCGCACCCCGGCACCCAGCGCCCGGCACACCTTCCGGCCTCCGGCTTCCACCCCCGCCTTCCGGCACCGGGCACCCGCCTCCCGGCACCCGCCTCCCGGCACCGCGCACCCCGGCACCCCGGCACCCCGGCACCCCGGCACCCCGGCACCCGCGCAACGTACATGCAACGTCCCGCTCCCTAGCCTCGTGCCGAGAGCTGCCCAACGGCGGGCAGCGCTGTTCCGGGAGGCAGACCAGGATGACCCGTTACGCGGCACCCGGCACCGAGGGCGCGATCGTCTCCTACCAGGCGCGCTACGACCACTTCATCGGCGGCGAGTACGTCCCGCCGGCTCGCGGACAGTACTTCGAGAACCCGTCCCCGGTGAACGGCCAGCCGTTCACGGAGATCGCGCGCGGCACCGCGGAGGACGTGGAGCGGGCGCTGGACGCGGCGCACGCGGCAGCGCCGGGCTGGGGACGGACGTCGGTGACCGAGCGTTCCGACATCCTGCTCAAGATCGCCGACCGGATGGAGGCGATGCTGGAGCCGCTCGCGGTCGCGGAGAGCTGGGAGAACGGCAAGCCGGTCCGCGAGACCCTCGCCGCCGACATCCCGCTCGCCATCGACCACTTCCGCTACTTCGCGGGGGCGATCCGGGCGCAGGAGGGTTCGCTGGGCGAGGTCGACGACGACACGGTGGCGTACCACTTCCATGAGCCGCTCGGGGTCGTGGCGCAGATCATCCCGTGGAACTTCCCGATCCTGATGGCGACTTGGAAGCTGGCGCCGGCGCTCGCGGCGGGTAACGCGGTCATCATCAAGCCGGCCGAGCAGACCCCGGCGTCCATCCACTACTGGATGAGCCTGATCGCGGACCTGTTGCCGCCGGGCGTGGTGAACATCGTCAACGGCTTCGGCGTCGAGGCGGGCAAGCCGCTCGCGTCCAGCCCGCGGGTGGCGAAGGTCGCCTTCACCGGCGAGACCACCACAGGGCGGCTGATCATGCAGTACGCCTCCGAGAACATCAAGCCGGTCACGCTGGAACTCGGCGGCAAGTCACCGAACATCTTCTTCGACGACGTGTCGTCGGCGAACGACGACTTCCTCGACAAGGCGCTCGAAGGCTTCACGATGTTCGCGCTCAACCAGGGCGAGGTGTGCACCTGCCCGTCCCGGGCGCTCATCCAGCGCGGCCACTACGCCGACTTCCTCCAAGCGGCCGTCGCCCGCACCGAGTTGATCAAGCCCGGTCACCCGCTCGACACGGACACCATGATCGGCGCCCAGGCCTCCAACGACCAGTTGGAGAAAATCCTCTCCTACCTGGACATCGGCCGGCAGGAGGGCGCGAAGATCCTCACGGGCGGCGAACGCCTCGACTACGACGGCGAGTTGAAGGGCGGCTACTACGTCCAGCCGACGATCTTCGAGGGCGACAACCGGATGCGGATCTTCCAGGAGGAGATCTTCGGACCCGTGGTCTCGGTGACGTCGTTCGACGACTTCGACGACGCGATCAAGGTCGCCAACGACACGCTGTACGGTCTCGGAGCCGGCGTGTGGACCCGGGACATCAACACGGCGTACCGCGCGGGCCGGGCGATCCAGGCGGGCCGGGTGTGGACGAACTGCTACCACGCATACCCCGCGCACGCGGCGTTCGGCGGCTACAAGCAGTCCGGTATCGGTCGCGAGAACCACAAGATGATGCTGGACCACTACCAGCAGACCAAGAACCTTCTTGTTTCTTACAGTCCGAAGAAACTTGGGTTCTTCTAGAGCCTGAAGTCGGCTGCCTGGAGGCTTCGTTGCGCTCCAGGCAACCCGACACGGTAGGCACCCGCTGTAATCAATTGAGTTCTTCGAGTTGCTGTCTGACATTCAAGGGAGTTCCCACCGGACCAGTCGCGGACCAAAGGTGCGGCCACTCCCCGGGGAGTCACTGACCAGTTGGATCGGTGCACTCGCCCATCAACAGGATTTCGAGATGAAGCCGCTGCTTCGGGAAATTCACCTCGACAGAGTCGCCGGACTTTCCGGGGCAGAACTGCGGTTGTCCGATCCTGTGGTTCGGCGGATGGAGAAACTGACCGGGATCGACGCCGAGCGCCTGCACGCGACGACCCTGGCGCGCTACGCCGGCAACGCGCTACCGCAGATTCCTGCGCGGCAACGACAGCCGTTGGCTCCTGCGCTGGAAACTTCCCTGGTCGTTCGCGTGCGTTGACCACGCTGTGTACAGGGTGACCGAGTGCCAGGCCTGCTGGGGCACCGTCTTTTTCCGGCACGACTCCCCGCCTGAGCGAACCTGCGACAACAGGACCGACGAGGGCGAGTTGAGTACTTACGACCTTGGAGAACCATGCGGCTTCTCGCTGAAAGTGTGTCAATTGGTGCCGGTGAGTGACGACTCCGTTCTGGCCTTGCAGGCGCGTGTCAACACATGGCTCGATGGGACTCCCCCGCATGAGGACAGGCAACTCGTGGCCCTGGCAGCTGCGCTGATCCCGCTCCTGTCACCGTCCATGGTGCGGCGGCGCGGTGACCAACTCCTGCGTCATGCGATGCGCTCCCCCAGGGGTACCTCGCAACAGCAGAGGAAAGGCCGAAGGCCGTGGACCGACTCACTTCGGGTGGCGGCCGCCGTGTATGCCGCGGATTCGTGACGGAGTTGGCGTACGGGCCTTCACTCCGGCCGAATCCCTTCGTCGAGCCGCTGGTGCACCGCGGGTTGATCACTCTGGGCGGCTGGCTCTGACGATGACTTGATCTTCAGGTGACAAATCGGGGGCCGCCATCACCAGACCGTGCGATCGCGCCCAAGGGGATGAGAGACGCCAGGAGGAGAGGATGGCCGGCGCTCCCAACACCTGAGGGGGACCCACCCAGGGCCAAGGCGGGCGCGGTTCCGGCGAACCGTACCGATGCGACGGCCGTCGTCGCCGGAACGGCGAGAAGTCCTGAAACCCGGCCGTAGCGGGTGGTGCCCCATCGATCAGTCACCGCCGTGACCTGAAGGGGGACAAGTTTCCTCAGACCGCACGGGGCACGATGGGGCCGAGATCGACGTCTGTACGCTCCGTTGGCGACCCGTCGCCAAGGCTCCGTAGTCCAGGGGAGGAATCAACCGTGAGCACGCACCCCGACCTGCCCGACACTCTGGTCCACTTCACGGGCCGACCCCGAGGGTTGGGCGAGGAAGTCCCGGACTTCGCCCACGGCAGCGCCGAGGAGAGGCTGGTGAACATCCTGCACAGCGGCGTGCTGCGCGGGAACACGACCTTCTGGACTGACGCCCCGGTGATCTGCTTCAGCGAGGTCACCGGGGAGGCCCGCCGGGTGATGTTCAGCCAAGGCATCCGCCGGGACCCTACCCGCCGTGAGGGCTCGTACTCGATCACAGGGCGCTGATCGATGCCGGTGCCCGGCCGGCACTCTACGTCTCCCGTACCGAGCAGGCCCTCATGAAGGAGGAAATGCCGCGACGGACGTACAACCGCTGCGTGGTCTACGAGCCGGACGCCGACCAGCGGCGCTCGGACTGGCTGTTCGAACGGGAGTGGCGGCTGTGCTACGGCCCCGCGCAGATCGCGGAGCCGGCCGTCACCCCCGAGCTTGTAGTCGGCGTCATCGTCGGCCGCCAGGCATGGATGCCGCCTCCCCGGCAGGCGGGGGCGGCCGATGCCGTCTCCGACCTCAAGACCCAACTGCAGGCCCTTCCATCCCTGGTGAGGTCCTTGAGGGAGCAGCTCCCCGACGGGGGGTCGGTCCAGAGCGTCAGTGTGAGCGCGGGCTCGATGCGGACCAAGTTCGCGGGGTCCGCCGACCATCTGGCCCGCTGGTACTGGGACGGCGACGACCTCGTCCAGGACGGCTTCTTCGACGTACAGGAGCAGCGGATGAGGCACTCCGCGTACGACGACCAGAGGCCCATGTTCGAGGTCGGTTTCACGCTCGACGTCACAGAGCACAAGCCGCCAGGTCAGTGACCGCCGTCGGCGAGCAGGTCAATCCCGGAGTGCGCCGATGCGCCGCAGCCAGGACCGGACCGCGACGTCGGCCTTCGTGACTTCCTCGCCGCGCACCGCCAGCCCTTCCCCGATGGTCGCCCCCGAGTAGACCGCCGCGTAGTCGCGCTCGGTCGTGCCCAGTCCGCTCATCGCATACGTCGTGACCGGATGGACCGTCCTGCCGCGGAAGTCGTAGCTCTCGGCGAAGGTCGACATGATCATGGGCGCTCGGACGTTCCAGATGGGGCTGCCCAGCAACATCACGTCGTAACGGTCGATCGAGGACAGGGGGTTGGCGATGGCAGGCCGGGCATCGGCGTCCTGTTCGCGGACGTTTCGCGCGACCGTCGCGTCGTAATCGTCGGAGTAGGCATCGGCGGCTTCGATGCGGTGCACGTCGCACTCGATGTGCTGGCTGATCATGCGGGCGAGGACCTCCGTGTTTCCGACCTTGAGGTTGGTGCGTCCGCCGTTGAAGTAGTTCTCGCCCGGCCGGGAGAAGTAGGCCAGCAGGACCCGTTTCCCCGACGAGGGCGTCGCCGCAGGTCGCTCACTGGCTTCCGGTGCAGCCCCGCTGGACTGCGACGTGGAACAGCCTGCGATCTGGACACCGGTCATGACGGTGGCTCCTCCCAGAAGTACGCCGCGCAGGAACGTCCGTCGCCCTAATGCGGCGGGTTCGCCCTTCCGTGTGCCGAATCCGCCCGCCGTCATCCGCTGGTTCCGCGATATGACCGGAGGACGGTGTCGAGATCCACGCACACCGCCTGCGGCTCGGCTTCGACGGGAAGGTCGGACGGGTCCAGCACGCCGTCCACGGAGCCGTGTTCGTCGTTCTTCAGGGCGTCGAAGAGTCCGGCCCAGTCGGACGGCTCTTCGCCCTCGGCGGCGATGAGCTCGAACGTCTTGCCCAACGCGGTGTCCGTCAGAAGGCTTCGGACGAGTGTCTCGGCGATCTGGTCGCGGGCGATCCCGCCGTCGGCCGTGCCGCCCTGCTCCAGGACGAGGCGCCGCTGGGTGGGGCCGGCCTGGTCGAACCAGCCGGGTCGGACGATGGTGTAGGGCAGGCCGCTGGCCCGCAGAAGGCGCTCGGAGCGCCGCTTCCAGGGGGAGTTGCCCGGGATGTCGCTGCGGGTGGCGTAGATGGAGGTCATCAGTGCCACACGCGGCCGGGCGCCGTCGAAAGCTTGCAGGAGGTTGCGTACGCCGCCGTAGTCGACACGGCGGCGGGTCTCGGGGTCACCGCCGGAGCCGTGGGTGAGGACGATGGCATCGGCTCCGCCGACCGCGTTCCGCAGGGAGGCGGGATCCTCAAGGTCGCCCCGCACCAGTTCGACGCCGGGGAGCAGTCGCTCGGCGCGGCGCACGTCGCGTACCAGTGCCCGCGGGCGCAGGCCGTGCCGCTGCGCGGCCTCCACCGCGAGCCGCCCGATGCTGCCGGTCGCGCCGACCATGAGTACGTCGGTGATGTGCTGCTTCTGGGACATGGTGAGGTCCTGGTCCGTGAGGTGGGTGCCGTCTGAGGGCGTCAAGGAGTACCCCTCCCGGGCGGGTGGTCGGGGCCGTACGGGAGGAGTACTCGCGCGAGAGCTTGTCCGGTGCGGTGGCGCTGCCGCCTGTCGGCTCAGGCCTCCAGACGGCGTGCGCTGAGCCAGTTGACCATCGCCGGGTCGTGGTGGTCGAAGAACAGCGTCGCCCCGGTCTCCAGCGTGGCGATTGCCGCCATCTGGTCGTCGGTGAGCTCGAAGTCGAAGATGTCGAAGTTCTCCGCCATGCGGTCGGCGCGGACCGACTTGGGGATCGCGACGACGCCGCGCTGGGTCAGCCAGCGGAGCACGACCTGGGCCACGGACTTGCCGTGCTTCGCGCCGATCTCGCTCAGGACCGGGTGGGTGAAGATGTCGTTCTTGCCCTCGGCGAACCCGCCCCACGACTGGAGCTGCACCCCGTGCTCGCGCATGAGCTCCTGGTCGGCCGTGCGCTGGAAGAACGGGTGGGTCTCGATCTGGTTGACCGCCGGAGTGACCTCGTTGTTGAGGACGAGATCGAGGAGTCGGTCGGGGTAGAAGTTGGCGACGCCGATCGCCTTGACACGGCCTTCGCGGTTGAGGGCTTCCATGGCGCGCCACTGGCCGTACACGTCGCCGAAGGGCTGGTGCATCAGGTACAGGTCGAGATGGTCCAGGCCGAGCTTGGTCAGCGATGTCTCGAAGGCGCGCCTGGTGTTCTCCTCGGCCGGCGCGTCCTGGACCCACAGCTTGGTGGTGACGAACAGTTCCTCGCGCGGGATGCCACTGTTCTTGATCGCCCGGCCGACGGCCTCCTCGTTGCCGTACGCGGCGGCGGTGTCGAGCAACCGGTAGCCGGCCGCGAGGGCGTCGCTGACGGCCTGCTCGGTCTGCTCCGCCGGGATCTGGTAGACGCCGAAACCGAGGATCGGCATCTCGACGCCGTTGTTGAGGGTGACGGTCTGCATGGGGCGTTCCTTACCTTTCGCGGGTTCTTCGAGCATCCCGCCTTCGCGCCCTCGGTGGCAGGTCGAGCTGTGCCGGGGAGCGGCGTTCGGGGTAATGACAGGGCCCCCCACGCGCCTGCCGCCCAGGTCAGCGCGGTGTGACACTGGCGGCATGGCATCCGAGCAGAGCACGGCCAGGGGCGACGGCGGAGAGCTGGGCCGGTTCCTGCGCGCGCTACGTACCCGGACGAGCCCCGACCAGGTCGGTCTCACCGTGGGAACCGGTCTGCGCCGCACCCCCGGTCTACGCCGCGAGGAACTGGCCACGCTCTCCGGCATCAGCATCGACTACTACGTCCGCCTCGAGCGCGGCAGGGAGACCCACCCCAGCCCGGCCGTACTCGACGCTCTCGCCCGTGCCCTGCATCTCGACGACGCCGAACACCAGCACCTGCGCGAGCTCGCCACCCGAGCCGCGCAGTACGCCCCCGAACCCTCGCCGCCGAGCCGCACCGTGCCCCCGCACCTGAAGCTGGTCCTGGAGACGCTGCGGCCGAGCCCCGCCTACGTCATCAGCCGCAGCATGGACCTGCTCGCCTGGAACCCCAGCGGCCTTGCCCTGTTCGCAGGCCTCGCCGACTGGCCCGCCGGCCAACGCAACATCGCCCGCTACCTCTTCCTGCACCCGACCGCGCCGGCCCTTTTCCCCGACTGGGACTACCAGGTCCGCGGCTGCGTCGCCCGGCTGCGCGCCCAGTCCGGCATCGACCCGGACGCCCCCGACCTCACCCACCTGGTGGGCGAACTCCTGCTCAAGAGCCCCGACTTCGCCAAGCTGTGGGAGCGCTACGACGTCGTCGGCCACAAGAAGATCCAGAAGACGTTCCACCACCCCCAGGTCGGCGTCCTCACCCTCAGCGGCCAGAGCATGCACCTCGAAGACACACCCGGCCAGCGCCTCGGCGTCTACACCGCCGAACCCGGCACCGCCGACCACGACGCCATGCTTCTCCTCGACCTGACCTCATCCCGACCCGCCGCGCATGCGGACAGCACGACCGACGAGCGACGGCGTACACGACCCTGACCGACACACACTCCGACTTCCTGGTCGTGGTGGCCGAAGGCGGCTTCGGCGCCGTCGGCGTGGTGGAAGGTCTCGTGACCGTCGGCGGTGCCTCTGAGGTTGCGGCGCGCACAAATGCACGCCAACTCAGGTCTCTGCGAGAGCAGTTCACCGAAGACACCTCGCACCACGAGGGTGCCGGATATGGGCACCCGAAAGGACATCCCTCATGAGCAAGGTCATTCTCGTCACCGGTGCCGGACGGGGTCTGGGCACGGACATCGCCCGCGCGGCCCTCGCCGCCGGCCACCAGGTCGTCGCCACCGGCCGCCGCCCCGAAGAGGTCGAGAAGACTCTGGGCGGGCCGCAGGACAACCTCCTGGTCACCAAGCTGGACGTCACCAGCATCGAGGACGCCGAGACGGCCGCGCAGGCCGCCGTCGACCGCTTCGGCCGCATCGACGTCCTGGTCAACAATGCCGGGAACTTCTTCGCCGGCTACTTCGAGGAGATCACGCCCGCGCAGATGCGCCAGCAGATCGAGACCAACCTCTTCGGCCCTATGAACGTCACCCGCGCCATCCTGCCGATCATGCGCAAGCAACGCGCCGGCCACGTCATCACCCTGTCCTCCTCCGCCGGCATCATCGGGCAGGAGTTCTGCGTCGCCTACGCCGCTTCCAAGTTCGGTGTCGAGGGCTGGATGGAGTCGCTGCGCTTCGACGTGGAGCCGTACAACATCCACACGACGGTCGTGGAGCCCGGGTTCTTCCGCACCGAGCTGCTCGTGGACGCCTCCACCACCTGGCCCGAGCCGACCATCGACGACTACGCCGAGCGCACCACCGCGACGATCGCGGGCTGGAAGAGCATGAACGGCCAGCAGTCGGGCGACCCCGCCAAGCTCGCCCGCGCCCTCCTGACGATCGCCGACCAGCAGGAGCCGCCGCTGCGCTTCGTCGCGGGTGCCGACGCCATCGAGGGTGTGAAGGCCAAGGCCCAGGAACTGCTGGCGCAGGCCGAGGCGTCCCGCGAGCTTGGGGGCAACCTGGCCTACGAGGACTCCAACGCCTGAACACTCACATCGGGCCACACGATGTCAGCCGTTTCATACTGGTCAGGTCAAGGGGGCCGACCGTCTCCTGCAAACCTGCGCGTTCGTACCGTCGGCGCTACCGGTTGGCCATGGGGGTGCCGGTGGCCGACCCGGTCCCGGTCTGGGGCTGGTCCATGTCGAGGAGCACCATCACGTCATAGGCGGGGGTGCCTGGTTCGGCGTAGTAGAAAATCACTCGGTGACCGTCGGTGCCGTCCAGTTCGAGGGCTTGAAAGCCAAGTGTGAAGTCGCCGAACTCCGGGTGGTGGAAGGTCTTTGTGCCTGTGGTGTGGCCCTGGACGTCGTAGTGCTCCCACAACTCGGCGAAGTCCGGGCTCTTGCCACGTAGTTCAGCGATGAGGCGGCCGAGCCCCGGGGTGTCGGGGGCGGTACCGGCGAGTGAGCGCAGCCGGGCTACGCAGCCGCGGATCTGGTTCTCCCAGTCGTCCGGATACAGGGCGCGGGCCCCCGGATGCAGGGCGAGCCACCGTACGACGTTGCGCTCCTCGGGCGGGGTGTCCTTCATACCGGGCAACAGGCGCAGCCCGCCGGGGGTGGCGGCGAGCAGTTCGTAGGTGCGGCTGACGACGTGGACCGGGTGGGGCCGCATTGTCCGGAGGAGCAGTTCGACGCCCCGGCCCACGGCCGGACGCTGCCGGGCGCGATCCGGCTGCCCGCCTCCGTTGGCGCCACGGGCCGTCCTGGCTGCCAGGTCGCGCAAGTAGGCGCGCTCCGTCTCGCCCAGCCGCAGAGCGGAGGCGAGGGCCTCGACGACGGACGGGCTGGGCCGGGTCTCCTTGCCGCGTTCGAGCCGGGTGTAGTAGTCGATGCTCACCCCGGCGAGCGTGGCGAGCTCCTCGCGGCGAAGGCCTGGTGTCCGGCGCGGCCCCGGACCAATGGACAGGCCAACGTCCGCAGGCTTGACCTGGGTTCGGCGGGCCCGTAGGAAACAGCCCAGCTCACTGTCGGCGCTCCGGCCGCCGATCTGCCGCTCGGGATCCATTCGTTCAGTCTGGCACTTCTGTGAGTCCTGCGTTCGGTGGCAACGGTCGGACGCACATCCGCGCTGCGCCCCGGGAAGGGCACTTCCGCCCTCCGACTCCCTGCCGCGATCGTGCTGCCACCGCCGATCCAGCCGACGGACTCCAAGGACTGCCTCAGCCCGCCGTGTCTTCCGCGGGCGAAGCCGAGCCGGTGCTGTTCGCGCGCTGGTGGGCGACGATGCCGGGCAGTTGCTCGTAGATGGCGTCGATCAGGTCGCAGACGCGCTCGGCGATCGGGCGGCCGAGACCGGTGAGTTCGTAGTCGACCCGCCTGGCGACCGTGGGGTGCGGTGTGCGTGCGACGAGGCCGTCGTCCTCCAGACGCTGGAGGGTCTGCCACAGCATCCGGTCGGAGACCCCGGACACGTTACGACGTACCTCGGCGAACCGAAGAGGGCCTTCGACCAGGGCGGCAAGGGTGAGGGCGCCCCACCGGCCCGTCGCATGCTCCAGGACCTCCCGCGACGTGCACTGCGGATCGAACACGCTCATCCCGGCCACGCGGTCCGTCCCTCGGCTCATGCGTTCATGCTAAACGGGCGATGTACTTATTCCGAGTAAGTACTATATTTTCGTAAGCATCAACCGCTACGGGCTCCTGAAGGGAGACGTTGTCCGATGAAATTCCTCCTCCTTGGCGCCACCGGCGCCACCGGCACCCTGTTCGTGAAGCGTGCCACTGCGGCCGGACACGAGGTCGTCGCCTTCGTCCGCGACGCTTCCAAGATCACCCCGCCCGACCGGTTGACCGTGGTCGAGGGGGACGTCCGCGACGCCCGCGCGCTCACCGAGGCGATGCGCGGCATCGACGCTGTGGTCAGCACCCTCGGTCTCGGCAAGGTCAAGGACCCGGGCAACCTGATCGTCGACACCACGCGAGCGCTGGTCCGGGCCGCCGAGGACAGCGGAACCAAGCGCGTACTGGTCATGTCGGCGTTCGGGGTCGGCGACTCCCTGGCCAAGGCCTCTGCCTTCGCCCGCGTCCTCTACAACTCGGGCGGCAAGGCCCCGTTCGCCGACAAGGCCGCAGGGGAGCGGATCCTCACCGCCTCCGGCCTGGACTGGACGCTGGCCTACCCGGTGTTGCTGACCAACAAGCCCGCCGCCGGCGACGTCCACGCCGTCGATCTGACCGCGCTCGACCGTCTGCCCGGCCTGCCCAGGATCTCCCGGGCCGACGTCGCCGCCTTCCTGCTGGAGGCCGCCGTCGAAGGCTCGTGGTCCCGGCGCACAGCGGTACTCACCGCAGGCCGCTGACCTCTCGTCACGCCACCTCACACACCCCACAAGGAGATCAACCCATGGCCAAGACCCTCGGCCTCATCGGCGCCGGCAACATCGGCAGCGCGCTGGCCCGCCTGGGAGTCGCCGCCGGCCTGAATGTCGTCCTGAGCAACTCCCGCGGCCCCGAGACCCTTGCCGACCTCGTCGCCGAACTGGGCGAACAGGCCCGCGCGGTCACACCCGCCGAGGCCGCGCAGGCCGGCGACCTGGTGGTGGCGACCGTCCCGCTGAACACCTACGAGCAGCTGCCCGCCGCCGCCCTGGCCGGCAAGACCGTCATCGACACCATGAACTACTACCCCGAGCGCGACGGCAAGATCGCCGAGCTCGACTCCGGCGAGCAGACCTCCAGCGCCCTGGTCCAGCGACACCTGGCCGACTCCCGGGTGGTGAAGGCCTTCAACAGCATCGACTTCGTACGCCTGTTCAGCTCCGCCCGCCCCGCCGGCGCCGGCGACCGCAGCGCCCTGCCCATCGCCGGTGACGACCCGACCGCCAAGGCACAGGTGGCCGAGCTGCTGGACACGCTGGGCTTCGACGCCGTGGACATCGGCACGCTCGCCGACAGCTGGCGCAGCGAGCCGGGCACCCCCGTCTACGTCCAGCCGTACCTGCCGGCGCGGCCCGACGGGCTGACCGACCAGGAGATGGGGCGCTGGTTCTTCGAGGTCCCGGGCGTCCCGGTGCCCGCTAACAAGGTGAGGGAACTGACCGACACCGCCGTCCGGCGTCCTGCGGGCGACGCCCGCGCGACTCTCGGCTAGGGCCGCAGCGCCTGTTCGGCGGGTGGGGGGGCCGTGCCACAGCCTGGAACACCGGTCCCCCGTACAGCCCGGCCTGTCACCCACCAGGCCAGGCGCCTAACTTGGCACTGGGCCAGGTAGTCACGCGCGACACCGCGGATCGAGGGCACCGGACACATCGCGTGTGCTCGCACAACGCCGGCGCGGGGACAGCGAATCGAACGCCGCCGACTTGGCCGAGCCCGACGAGCTGTCCACCCTCGTGGACAGCCGCCAACGGTTCCGCTTGGTGGGTTCGTCGAGTCCCGCGCCGCGAAACTGCAGTAGGGGGAAGATCGACTTCTCCGCTCTGTTCGCCGCTTCCGCGTCCTGACCGGATCCACTGCGCCTGCGACGAGCAGCCGGCCGGTCCGTGCGCCCTGTCCCGGGCACCCGAACCCACCCCGAGAACATGGAATGAAGGAGCCGAAACATGAGCACGGACAACAGGCCCGCCAAGGAGATCGTCGTCGTCATCGGCCCCGGCAGCATCGGCCTGGCCATCGCCCGCCGCGTCGGCACCGGCCGCATCCTGCTGCTGGCCGCCCACGACGAGAAGGCCTCGCAGGCCGCCGCCGAGCAACTGCACGGCGAGGGCTACGACGTCGCCGTGCAGGCCACCGACATCTCCGACCTGGCCCAGGTCGAGGCGCTGGCCGCCACGGCGGCCGGGATGGGCGCGGTCACCCAGGTGATCCAGGCCGCCGGCGTCTCGCCCACCCAGGCGACCATCGAGCGGCTGCTGCACGTCGACCTGCTCGGCACTGCGTATGTCCTGGACGCCTTCGCCCAGGTGATCGCGCCCGGTGGGGCCGGCATCGTGGTCGCCAGCATGGCCGGGCACCGGGAGAGCCCCTACGCACCCGAGATCGAGCACGCGCTCGCGACCACCGAGACCTCACAGCTGCTCGCGCTGCCGTTCCTGCAGCCGGAGCAGCTCGGCTCGTCCGTCCATGCCTACGCCATGTCCAAGCGGGCCAACTCGCTGCGTGTGCAGACCGCCGCCGCGGCGTGGGGAAAGCGCGGCGCCCGCGTCAACGCCGTCAGCCCCGGCGTGATCATCACCCCGCTGGCCCTCGACGAGCTCTCCGGCCCGCGCCGCGAGTGGTTCGACAAGGTGCGCGAGACCTCGGCGGCCAAGCGGTTCGGCACCTCCGAGGAGGTCGCCGCGGCCGCCGCCTTCCTGCTCGGCCGTGACGCCGGCTTCATCACCGGAGCCGACCTCCTGATGGACGGCGGCGTGACCGCGGCCCTGCGCGCCGGTGAGCTGACGACGCCATAACGAGCTGAGAGCCACGGCCGCCGATCCGCCCGGATCCGGGCCCGCAGTCCGGGTGGGGCGGTTCAGTCTGTACGGGTCCTGGCGCATGAGCCGTCGATCGAGAGCGCCGCGCGGGGAGAACTGAGGCGGCGTCGTGGCGGTCTTGGCGACTGCTGTGCCGCGCCCGGTTGGGGCCGTGGTTGTTGAGGTGCCGAGGACGTTGCGGCTCTCGATGAGGCCTCCGCCGTCGACGACGCTCACATCGTCGTCTTCGTCCGGCCGGAGTCGGACACAGCGCGGTGCGGCGGTTTCCGGCGCGCGAAGGATGGCCGATCGGCCGGGGCGCGGGGCGGGCGTCATGGCCGTAGAACTCGTCGTCGGGCCTGTGATGCCCTTGAGGGTCCGAAGCGGGGCGGGTGGCAACAGGACCACCAGCGTTCGACTGTCAGGGCGAGGCGGGGTGCCCCGCCTCAGTCGTCAACCGGTCGTCGCCTGCCGACGTCCTCTTGGCGGGCTGTTCCTGCCCCAGCAGGTCGAGCAGGGCCATCGCGTCGTGATCGGCGGTGCCCGGCTCGGCGTAGTACGTCACCAGGCGGTGGCCGGGGGTGCCTTCCAACTCCATGGACTGGTAGCCGAGGGTGAGGTCGCCGACCTCGGGGTGGTGGAAGGTCTTGCGGCCGTGGGAGTGGCCCTTGACGTCGTAGCGCTCCCACAGGCGGGCGAACTCCGGGCTCTTGAGGAGGAGTTCACCGGCGAGCCGGGTCAGGTCCGGGGCATCGGGATCGGTGCCGGCCAGGGCGCGCAGCCGCGCCACGCAGCCGCGGACCTGGGTGTTCCAGTCGTGGAACAGGTCACGCGAGGCGGGGTGGAGGAAGAGATAGCGGGCGATGTTGCGCTCCCTGGCCGGCCAGTCCTGGATGCCGGGAAGGAGTCGCATTCCGCCGGGGTTGGCGGCGAGCAGGTCGTTGGTACGACTGACGACGTGCGCGGGGTGGGGGCGCAGGCTCTCCAGGAGCAGTTTCACGCCGGGCCGGACGGTGCGGCTGGGGGCGGCGGGCGGCTCGGGCGCACTGCGCGCGGCTCGGGCGGCCAGGCTGCGTAGGTGCTCGTGCTCGTCGTCCTCCAGCAGGAGGGCGCGTGCGAGGGAATCGACGACGGACGAGCTGGGCCGGGTCTCCTTGCCGCGCTCCAGGCTGACGTAGTAGTCGATGCTGATCCCGGCCAGGGTGGCCAGTTCCTCGCGGCGCAGCCCGGGCGTACGGCGCAGGCCGGAACCGGCCGTCAGGCCGACTTCTTCCGGGGTCACGCGGGCCCGGCGGGCGCGCAGAAAGCTCCCCAGCTCGTTGCCCCCGCCGTTCCGCTGCTCGCTGTTCATGTCTTCCAGTCTGCGGGCCTCCACCACCTCCTCGGCATATGCGTGGGGGGCCCTGTCACACCCCTGAATACCGCTCCCCTGCACAGCCCGCCCTGCCACGCCGCAGGTGATGGGGGAAGGGTCGATGTCATCGGAGATTTCCGTTCGGCGTCCCACGCCGGGCGGCTCGACGCCATGAGCGCGATCGTGCAACTCAAGGACATCGTCGAGGACAGCAAGGAGCAGAGCGTTGGAAATCCTGAAGAAGCAGCCCACCGTCAAGGCACCCGCCGACTGGTTCACCGGAGACGTCTGGTTCGACGTGATCCACGCCGGCGAGGAGCCCTCCCGTATGCGCGCCAACATGGTGCGCTTCTCGCCTTGCGCGCGCACCGACTGGCACTCGCATGTCCTGGGCCAGACCCTGCACATCGTCTCCGGCACCGCCCTGATCGGCACGCGCGACGGCACCGTCATCGAGGCTCACCCCGGCGACACGATCCACACGCCGCCGGGCGAGGAGCACTGGCACGGTGCGACCTCCGACCACTTCATGACCCACCTCGCGATGTGGGAGGGCGCGGGCGACGGCGGCCCGGAGACGACCTGGCTGGAGAAGGTCGACGACGCCGAGTACAACGCGCCGCGCAGCAGCACCCGCTGAACGGCGAACCCGAAGGACTCGGAGGAAGAGCACATGCGTACCACCTCTCTCGGCCCCGACGGACCCGAGGCCGGCGTCATCGGCCTGGGCTGCATGGGCATGAGCTTCAGCTACGACCAGGCCACCCCGCGCGACGAGGCCACCCTGATCTCGGTGATCCATCAGGCCTTGGACCTGGGGATGACCCTGCTCGACACCTCCGACGTGTACGGCCCGTTCACCAACGAGGAACTTCTCGGCCGGGCGCTGAAGAACCGTCGTGACCAGGCGGTGCTGGCCACCAAGGTCGGCGCTCTCACCCGTGATGCCCAGGGCAACCCCGTGATGGGCCTCGACAACCGACCGGGGCACATCCGCCGCTCGATCGACGAGAGCCTCGGGCGGCTCGGCACCGACCACGTCGACCTCTATTACCTGCACCGCGCCGACCCGCAGGTGCCGATCGAGGAGAGCGTGGGCGCCCTGGCCGAGACCGTCGCGGCGGGCAAGGCCCGCGCCATCGGCCTGTCCGAGGTGAGCGTCGAGCAGATCAAGCGAGCCCAGTCCGTCCACCCGATCACGGCGGTGCAGTCCGAGCTGTCGCTGTGGACGCGGGACTGGATGACGGAGGTGCTGCCCTACTGCCAGGAACAGGGCATCGCGTTCGTGCCGTACTCGCCCCTCGGCAAGGGGTTCCTCACCGGCCGGTTCTCGTCCCACGACGACCTGCCCGAGGACGACTTCCGGCGCGGCCTCGCCCGCTTCCAGCAAAAGGCGCTGCACACCAACCTGGCCATCGCCGGACGGGTTCGGGAGATCGCCGAGCGCATGGGGGCGACTCCGGCGCAGGTGGCGTTGGCGTGGGTGCTGGCGCAGGGGGAGTACGTCGTCCCCATCCCCGGAACCAAGACTCCGAAGTACCTGGCAGACAACGCCGGGGCGGCGGATGTCGAGCTGAGCACCGCGGACCTCGCCGAACTCGATGCGCTTCCCGTGCCTACAGGAGGCCGCTATTTCTGATCAGCACCATGACACTCTGGGAGAAGACTCATGCGAGCAACAGTGATGTACGGCGCCGGCGATGTCCGCGTCGAGAACGTACCCGACCCCAAGATCCAGAACTCCACGGACGCCGTCGTACGCGTCGTGCGCTCCTGCGTCTGCGGCAGCGACCTGTGGCCGTACGGCTCGATGCCCGCCTCCGAGGAGGGCCGGCGCATGGGCCACGAGTTCCTCGGTGTGGTCGAGGACGTCGGCTCCGACGTGCACGGGCTGACGAGCGGTGACCTGGTGGTCGCACCCTTCGTCTGGGCGGACAACACCTGCGACTTCTGCCGCGAAGGCCTGCAGACCTCCTGCCGTCATGGCGGCCAGTGGGGCCCGAACGGTGTGGACGGCGGCCAGGGCGAGGCCGTCCGCGTGCCGCAGGCACAGGGCACTCTGGTGAAGCTGCCGGTGGCCGAGGACTCGGCGCTGCTGCCGTCCCTGCTGACCCTGTCCGACGTGTACTGCACCGGCCACCACGGAGTCGTAACGTCCCGGGTCGCCCCCGGCAAATCCGTCACCGTGATCGGTGACGGTGCGGTCGGACTGTGCGCGGTGCTGGCCGCCAAGCGGCTCGGCGCCGAGCGGATCATCCTCATGGGGCGGCACACGGACCGTACCGACGTGGGCCGCGACTTCGGCGCCACCGACATCGTGCCCGAGCGCGGCGAGGAAGGCGTCGAGCGCGTCCGGGAGTTGACCGGTGGCGACGGCACGCACGCGGTGATCGAGGCCGTCGGTGCCACGGAGGCGATGGGCACGGCGCTGAGCATCGTCCGTCACGGCGGTGTGATCAGCCGGCTCGGTGTCGCGCAGTACACCGAGATCCCGCTCGGGTTCGAATCGATGATGGGCAACATCACGGTCACCGGCGGCGCCGCCCCGGCCCGTGCCTACATCGAGGAACTGCTGCCCGACATCCTCGACGGCACGGTCGATCCCGGCCGGGTCTTCGATCACACCGTCGGCTTCGACGGCGTACCGGACGGCTACCGGGCCATGGCCGACCGGACCGCTCTGAAGGTCCTGATCCAGCCCTGACCCGGTCGAGAGCCCCTGCCGGTCGTCAGTTCCGCTTCTCTTCGGCGGGTTCGGCGTTCGGCCCGTCCGACCCGGTGGCGACCATGTCCAGCAGGACCATCTTGTCGTGGTCGGGGGTGCCGGGCTCGGCGTAGTGGGCGACCATCCGGTGGCCGGGGAAGCCTTCCAACTGCATGGACTGGTAGTCGAGGGTGAGGGTGCCGACGTCCGGGATGTGGAAGGTCTTGGTGCCGTGGGTGTGCGCCCGGACGTCGTAGCGGTCCCAGAGCTGTACGAACTCCGGGCTCTCGGCCAGGAGTTCGTCGACGAGCCCGGCGAGGTCGGGGGCGTCCGGGTCGGTGCCGGCCAGGGCGCGCAGACGCCCCACGCACGCGCGGATCTGCTCGTCCCAGTGGTCGAACACGGTGCGGGCACCGGGATTGAGGAAGATCCAGCGTGCGACGTTTCGCTTCTCCACCGGCCACTGCTCCATGCCCACGAACAGCCGTAGCCCGCCCGGGTTCCACGCGAGCAGGTCCATCGTGCGGCTGACCACGACCGCGGGGTGAGGCCGCAGGCTCTCCAGCAGCAGCCCGACCCCGGGCCCCACCGAAGAAGTGGGCGCCGTCGGAGGCTCGGCCGCCGCGGGGCGGGCGGCGGACACCGCGAGGTCCCGCAGGTGCTCGTGGGCGTGCTCGTCCAACAAGAGGACACGGGCGAGCGCGTCGACAACGGACGGGCTGGGGTGGGACTCCTTGCCGCGTTCCAGGCGCGTGTAGTAGTCGATGCTTACGCCCGCGAGGGTGGCCAGTTCCTCACGGCGCAGCCCCGGCGTGCGCCGCAGGCCGGGACCGGCCTTGAGACCGGCCTGCTCGGGTGTCACGCGGGTGCGGTGGGCGCGCAGGAAGCGCCCCAGTTCGGTGCCGTCGCTGCCGTTGCGCTGCTCACGTGCCATGCGGCCAGTGTGTCAGGGCGGTCAGGACTGATCCATGGGCCGGAACTGGGGGGCCCTGTCACACCCCCGAACAGCGCTCCCCGGCACAGCTCGGCCTGCCACGCGAGACGTCCGGCACGCAGGCTGGATGACGGTCGAAGAACCCATTCCGTACCAACCACTCGTTTCCTCATCAGGAGATCCACCCGTGTCCAGTTCTGTCGCATCGGACAAGCCGTCGGCGTCAGCCGACACCGCCGCCGGGCAGCCCCGCACCGCCAACGGTGCCCGGTGGGCGCTGGCGGCCGCACTGCTCGGCTTCTTCGTGATGACGCTCGACGCCCTGATCGTCAACGTCGCACTGCCCGAGATCGGGCGCGGCTTCGGCGGCGGGATGACGGGACTGCAGTGGGTGGTGGACGGCTACACGCTGATGTTCGCCGCACTGCTGCTGTCCGCGGGGTCGGTGACCGACCGGATCGGTGCGCGGCAGGCGTTCGGGGCCGGGCTCGTCGTGTTCACCGTCGCCTCGGCGGCATGCGGCTTCGCACCCAACCTGGGCGTGCTGATCGTGGCGCGGCTGGTGCAGGGCGCGGGCGCCGCGGTGATCGTGCCGGCCTCGCTCGCGCTGATCCGCGAGGCGTTCCCCGACCCGGCCGCGCGTGCCCGGGCGATCTCGGTGTGGGCGATGGGCGGCTCGGTGGGCGCCGCGGCCGGGCCCGTGCTGGGCGGTGTGCTGAGTGAACTCAACTGGCGGATGATCTTCTTCGTCAATCTGCCGGTCGGCGTGCTGGCGCTGTTCCTGCTCACCCGGACCGCCCGCTCGCCCCGCCAGAGTGACGCCCCGTTCGACTGGACCGGGCAGATCGCCGCGGTGGCGGCCATGGGCGGCCTGACGTACGCGGCGATCGAGGCCGGTGCCGTCGGCGTCGGCGCGCCGCGCGTGCTGCTCGCCCTGGCGGTGGCTGTGGTTGCGGCGGCGGTCTTCCTGGTGGCCCAGGCGCGCGGCCAGAACCCGATGGTGCCGCTGGAGCTCCTGCGCGCCCGGACGATGGCGCTCTCGGCGACCATCGGCTTCGCGCTCAACGTCGGCTTCTACGGCATGATCTTCCTGCTCGGCCTCTACCTCCAGCAGGACCGTGGCCTGTCGCCGATGGCCACCGGGCTGGCGTTCCTGCCGATGACACTGCTGACCGCGGTCGTCAGCCCGACCGCCGCCCGGCTCGCGGCGAAGTTCGGGCCGCGGATGCCGATCATCACCGGGCAGCTCCTGATGGCGGCCGGCCTGGTGGCGCTCTGCGTTCCGCCGGCGTCGACGCCCGCCTGGCTGCTGGTCCTGCTGATGATCCCGGTCGGAACCGGCGGCGGCCTCGCCGTACCGGCGGTGACCTCACTGCTCCTCGACCGCGTCCCAGCCCAGCGCGCCGGCACCGCGAGCGGCGTACTGAACGCCTCCCGCCAGCTCGGAGGCGCCCTGTCGGTGGCCGTCTTCGGCGCCCTGGTCTCGAACCACGCGCACTTCCTGCACGGGCTGCGCACCAGCCTCCTGATCGCCGCGCTGCTGGTGGTCCTGACCGCGGCGGCCTCCGTACTCCTCAAGGAGAAGACCTCATGACCTCGACATCGGCGCCATCGGCCTGGACGAGCCAGGAGCTCGACAGCATCGAACGCGCGGAGGAACTGGAGATCGCGTCCGTGCGGCGCGGCGGCGAGTTGGGCAGTCGGCGGACGATCTGGGTCGTCCGGGTCGGCGACGCCATCTACGTCCGTTCCGTGAACGGCCCCGGCTCCGACTGGTACCGCGGCACCCGGGCCCGTCAGGAAGGCCGTATCCAGGCCGGCGGGGTGAGGAAAGACGTGACGATCGTCGACGCCGCCGCCGACAACACCGTCAACGCCGCCGTGGACACCGCCTACCGGACCAAGTACGGGCACTACGCCGCGTACATCGTCAAAGCCATCACCAGCCCCGAGGCGAGCTCCACCACGATGTGCCTCGAACCACGCTGACCGAATTCCCTTACAGACAACCGCAGTTGCACCAGAACCACCAGACCGGAGAAGTCATGCTCACCGTTCCCGCCTACGCCGCCACATCCGCCACGGAACCTCTCACCCGCACGACCGTCGAGCGCCGTGACATCGGCCCGCACGACGTCCTCATCGAGATCAAGTTCGCCGGCATCTGCCACTCCGACATCAGCAACGCCCGCAGCGAGTGGGGCCCGTCGACCTACCCCCTGGTCCCCGGCCACGAGATCGCCGGCGTGGTCACCGAGGTCGGCGCCGAGGTCACCCGGCACTCGGTCGGCGACCGGGTCGGCGTCGGCTGCATGGTCAACTCCTGCCGCGAGTGCGCGTCCTGTCTGAAGGGCGAGGAGCAGTACTGCCTCAAGGGCAACACCCTCACCTACGGCTCCGTCGACAAGGACGGCACGATCACGCAGGGCGGATACTCCACCCACGTCGTCGTGACCGAGGACTTCGTCGTAGGGATTCCCGAGGGCATCGACCTCGACGAGGCCGCCCCGCTGCTGTGCGCGGGCATCACCACCTACTCCCCGTTGCGCCGCTGGGGCGCGGGCCCGGGCAAGAAGGTCGCCGTCATCGGTCTCGGCGGTCTCGGCCACATGGCCGTGAAGCTCGCGCACGCGATGGGTGCCGAGGTCACCGTGCTGTCCCAGTCGCTGAAGAAGATGGACGACGGCCTGCGCCTGGGCGCCGACCGCTACTACGCCACCAGCGATCCGGCGACCTTCGAGCAGCTGGCCGGCACCTTCGACCTCATCGTCAACACGGTCAGCGCGAAGCTCGACCTCGACGCCTACCTCGGCCTGCTGGCCGTGAACGGCGCCCTGGTCAACGTCGGCGCCGCCGCCGAGCCGCTGTCGCTCAACGTGTTCTCGCTGATCATGCGCGGCCGCTCCTACGCCGGTTCCCTGATCGGCGGCATCCGCGAGACCCAGGAGATGCTCGACTTCTGCGCCGAGCACGGCATCGGCTCCGAGATAGAGGTCATCCCGGCAGACAGGATCAACGAGGCGTACGAGCGTGTCCTCGCCTCCGACGTGCGCTACCGCTTCGTGATCGACACCTCGACGCTGAACTGATCGCAGCGGTCTCAGACCACCCCGTACAAGGAGCCTCGCCCCAGAGAGCCCTCATACGGGGTGCCGCCTAAGGGGCCCTGACACACCCTGGAACGCCGGCTCCCGGCATGGCACGGTCTGCCGTGGTGCGAGAACGGTGACCAGGCTCGATGCTCGTCGAAGACCCTCCCGCACCCGCGGAAGTCCACCTCCCCGTGTCCCACGCCCGCCCCGCAGACACAGCCGTACGAGAACCGAGGAGACGACCGGATGACCACCACCGCTCCCTGGACCGACGACGAACTCGACCGGGTCGGAGCGGCCGAGGAACTGGATGTCGCCTCCCGACGGCCGGACGGCGAGCTGGGCAGCCGGCGCACCATCTGGGTCGTGCGCGTGGGCGACGACATCTACGTCCGCTCCGTCAACGGCCCCACCTCGGCCTGGTTCCGCGGCACCCGAGCCCGTCACGAGGGCCGTGTCGAAGCCGACGGGGTCGAGAAGGACGTGGCGTTCGAGGACGTCGACGGCGAGATCAACGACGCGGTCGACGCCGCCTACCGCAGCAAGTACGGGCGCTACTCCGCCAACACCATCCAGCGCATCACGAGCTCCACCGCGGGCTCGACGACCATGCGGCTCCTGCCTCGCTGAACGCCGCAGGAGAAAAGCAATGTGCACTGTCGACGCCCGCGCCGCTCAGTCGCCCGGCGAACCCCTCGTTCCGACCACGGTCGAACGCCGTGATTCCGGCTCCCGCGACCGCGCGCGGTCGGTCATCCGACTCCTGACCCGGTTGGGAGACATCCGGTGATCGGTCTCGAACTCGTCGTGGTACTCGGCGTGGCGGTGCTCGTGGGCAACGCCGCCGGTGACCGATACCGGATCGCCCCGCCGGTCGTACTGCTCGTCCTCGGCGCGCTGCTCGGTTTCGTGCCCGCACTGCGCGAGGTGGAACTGCCGCCGGAAGCCGTCCTGCTCATCTTCCTGCCGGTGCTGCTGTACTGGGAGAGCCTGACCACCTCCCTGCGGGAGATCCGGCGCGATCTGCGGGGCATCATCCTGATGAGCACCGTGCTGGTCATCGGCACCGCCGGCTCGGTGGCGACCGTGGCACACCAACTGGGCCTGGCCTGGGGACCGGCATGGGTGCTTGGCGCGGCCGTGGCCCCCACCGACGCGACCGCCGTCGGCGTCCTCGCCAAAGCACTGCCCCGCCGCAACGTCACCCTGCTGCGCGCCGAGAGCCTCATCAACGACGGCACCGCGCTGGTGGTGTTCGGGCTGGCCGTCGGCATCACGGTCGGCGACGAACACTTCACCCTCCCGCACGTCACCTGGCTGTTCGCCGTCTCCTACCTCGGCGGAGCCGCGGCCGGAGCCTTGATCGCATGGCTGGTGATCAGGGCTCGGCGGGTATTCGACGACCCGCTGCTGGGCAACGTCACCATGATCCTCACCCCCTTCACCGCCTATCTCCTCGCCGAACTCATCCACGCCTCCGGCGTCCTCGCGGCCGTCTCCGCCGGGTTGATCATGAGCCAGGCCGGGCCGCGTGTGGCGGGGGCCGCGATGCGCCGCCAGGCGGAGGAGTTCTGGTCGCTGGCCACCTTCCTGCTCAACGGCTCCCTGTTCGTCCTGGTCGGCCTGCAGGCGCAGGCGGCCGTACGCGAACTGCACGGCAGTGACCTGACCCAGGCCCTCGTTGCCGTCGGGGCGGTCTCCGGCGTGGTCGTCGCGGCACGGTTCGCCTTCAACTTCACCTTCCCGTACCTGATCCGCCTCCTCGACCGCCGCCCGCAGCAGCGCCTGCGGCGGATGAACTACCGCGCGAGGGTGGTCACTTCGATCGCCGGCTTCCGGGGCGCGGTCTCGCTGGCCGTGGCCCTGTCGGTGCCGACGGCGCTCGACTCCGGCACGCCCTTCCCGGACCGGGACACGATCGTCTTCGTCACCTCCGGCGTCATCGTCACCACCCTGGTCCTGCAGGGACTGCTGCTGCCGGCCGTGGTGCGCTGGGCCCGGCTGCCACGCGACACCTCGGTGGAGGAGGAGCGCTTCCTCGCCGAAACGACCGCCACGGAGCAGGCCCTCAAAGCCCTCCCCGCACTCGCCGAGGAACTGAACACGGACCCGGCGGTCACCGAACGCATGCGCGAGGAGTACGAGACCCACCTGCTCGTCGTCCGTGCCGGGGACGGCGAGACCGACGACGAGGACGAGGACGTCCTGCGCCACGACCGGCACTACACCGCACTGCGTCTGGCCCTGCTCGCCCACAAACGCGGCACGGTGCTCCGCCTCCGCGACGACCACGAGATCGACGACACCGTGCTGCGCCAGGTCCAGCGCCGCCTCGACCTGGAGGAAGTACGGCTGTCCCGACGGCCGGCCGCCGAATGACCCCCACCAGGACAGGAGAAACCATGCCCGCATCCCCGGACGCGAACGCCCGCGACGAGGTCCTGGCCGCCTACCGCGCCCACCTGCGGGCGATGGCCGACGGCGACACCGACGCCCTGGACGACCTGCTCGACGACGGCTTCACCCTCACGCACATCACCGGATACCAACAGCCCAAGGCCGAGTGGCTGTCCCAGATGCGGGCCGGCCAGTTCGTCTACCACCGCGTGACCGAGAAGAACGTCACCGTCGACGTAGAGGGCGACTCTGCCCGCCTCGTCGGCCGCATCGTCACCGAAGCGACGGTCTACGGCACCCACGCCGACTGGCCGTTGCAATTCACGATGGACTACGCCCGAGACGGCGGCACGTGGATCGCGCTGCGCTCCGTGGCCACGACCTGGTAGCAGGTGAGGGGCCCTGTCATACCCCTGAACGCCGCTCCCCGGCACAGCGCGGTCTGCCACGCGCCACCACCGGCAACCAAGCTGGACGCGAAACGAAGATCACCTCTCCGCACAGGCCAGGCCTCCCCGCACGGAGGCATTCCGCCGGACGTACGACGGATGCAAAGAAAGGCGGCACACCCATGTCACCGGAACCCTCGCGGGCCCAGCAGTTGCTCGGTGACCTCGCGCCGAAGATGGTTCAGCTGACCGACGACGTGCTGTTCGGCGACGTATGGAAGCGCGAGGGTCTGTCACCGCGCGACCGCAGCCTGATCACCGTGTCGGTGCTGGCCGCGACGTACCGCCCTGAGCAGCTGAACAGCCATCTGCGCCTGGCACTGGAGAACGGCCTGAGCAAGGACGAACTCGTCGAAGCCCTCACCCATCTGTCCTTCTACGCCGGATGGCCCAGCGGGATGGGTGCGCTCACCCAGCTCAAGGCCATCGTCGAGGACGAGACGCAGTAGGGGGAGCGCGGCACCATGAAGCTCCTGGAGAAGAGATCCTCGGCCAAGGCCCCGCCGGAACGGTTCACCGGTGACGTGTGGGTGGACACGATCGCGGAGGCCGAGGAGCCCTCGCGACTGCGTGCGGCCATGGTGCGGTTCTCGCCCTGCGCCCGCACCGCGTGGCACCGGCATGCCCTCGGGCAGACGCTGCATGTCACCGAAGGCGTCGGCCTGGTGCAGACCCGCGGCGGTGACGTCATGGTCATGCGACCGGGCGACACCGTCCATACACCCCCGGGCGAGTGGCACTGGCACGGTGCCGCCCCCGACCACTTCATGACCCATCTCGCTCTGTCGGACAGCACGGGAGATCCCGCCGTGCCCGACGTCGAGTGGGGCGAGCACGTGAGCGACGACGAGTACGAAGGAAACACCAGTGAAGCGTAGGGACATCGTCATGGGGCTCACGGCAGCCGCTGCGGCGCCGGCGGTCGGATTCGCCTCCAGCGCACAGGCCTCCAGCAAGGGCGGGAACGACGACATGACAGAAGCCGCCGACGGGCACGGTTTCGCACCGCTGACGATCCAGGAGCAGGGCAGCTTCGCGGTCGGCGGCACCGTGATCACCACGCCCGGGACCTTCGATCCCCGCAACCCGACCAACCCTGCCGGCCAGACGCTGCACGGCGACCACGCCCGCGTCTTCTTCCAGAAGCCGGTGCGCGCACGCGCGCTGCCGCTGGTGCTGTGGCACGGCTACAAGCAGTCCGGGGTCGGTTGGGGAACCACTCCGGACGGGCGCGAAGGCTTCCAGACCCTCTTCCTGCGCCGCCGGTTCACCGTGTACACCCTCGACCAGCCGCGCCGGGGCAGTGCCGGGCAGACCACGGTGAGCACCGCCACCGATGCCTCGACCTCCGACCAGTGGTTCTACAACCAGTTCCGGTTCGGCCTGTGGCCCGACACCTACCCGGGCGGCCAGTTCCCGCAGGGCCCGGAAGCGCGCGAGCAGTTCTTCCGGTCGATGCTCCCCGACACCGGCCCCATCGACGGCGAGGTCCTCGCCGACGGGGTCTCGGCGCTCTTCGACGAGATCGGCCCGGGCATCCTCGTCACCCACTCGCACGCCGGTGGCTTCGGCTGGCACACGACGATGAGGAACAAGAACATCAAGGCCGTCGTCGCGCTGGAGCCGGGCAGCGGCTTCGTCTTCCCGGAGGGCGAGGTACCGGACCCGATGCCGAGTTCCGCGGGCACCCTCGCGGGCGAGGCCGTGCCGCTGAAGGAATTCCAGCGGCTGACGAAGGTCCCGATCGTCGTCTACTACGGCGACAACATCCCGACCGAGCCGACCGACATCGCCGGCCGGGACAACTGGCGTGTCCGGCTCGCGATGGCCCGCCTCTGGGTCGCCGCCG
>Ga0307515_10002954_pt1 | contig 36051 bp, 45 predicted proteins | sample 17_EM_MG_FD_194513 | JGI IMG/M metagenome (GOLD analysis project Ga0307515, IMG submission 194513) | Populus trichocarpa ectomycorrhiza microbial communities from riparian zone in the Pacific Northwest, United States - 17_EM | ecosystem: Host-associated > Plants > Roots > Unclassified | place... | reverse complement strand
ATCAAGTCACCGAGGATACCGGTAGTCGTGCACGCAGGCAGGAGAACGGTATCGGAGCGCCCTAACCCTAGATGGAGGAGCAGTGCACAACTATTCAGTCTCATTCGCACACAGCTCGCACCATCTCGGTCAACCGTTGGAGATATGACATCTCTATCTCCTTCCTAGAACATCGGGGACATGCTTTCCCCGTGCAAGCTTGCTTCTCCAATCGAGGTCGTCCTCACTCGCCCACGCCAAGATCAGCTACCAGCCACCAGCTGGCTATCATTCCTACCTGTGCATGTGCACCGGCTTGCCTGCTTACCTGCCTGACCCAGTAAGCAAATAATTCAAAGAAAATATTGAATATGGAACCCCCGTGAGAATGGAGAATCCCTTCCCTGAGCGATTCTCAGATCGGCTAGCCTGCCACTCTCCCCCATCGCCCCCAAAAGGCGCTCGCCGCACGTGGACCCCACCAACACCAAAAACACACTCGGGTTCTTACAGGAACACCCCGTCATTCTATTCCCACGCGACCTTCGTCCGAAATCCGATAAAAAAAACTCGCCCGATTTTTGACGGAGGCGATAAACGTTCATCCGGAAAGACTAACCATTTTTTAAAAGTCGATGGAAATAGTAATAATTATAATAGTGATGATGATTCCCCGAAAACCCGATAAAGAGTCGCTGACGCGGATCGACGTTAGGATTTGTAGAGTGCAAGAGTAGTGTCTTTGTGGGGGAAAACTCTAGCCCTCTATCACCGCAACACTCACAAGCGTGTCAGCGAATAACCTCCTTACTTGTTCGCTTTGAACGATGACGATCATGTCAGATCCACACTCTTTTGGACCCTACCCGATATATATATCGGGCAAACGGCGATGTGGCTGTAACAGGGTTATCATGACAACACTTTGTACCTTGTCAATGTCACTGAATCCGAGCAGCAGTGCATCGAGCAAGTGCTAGGCTTTGACTTGTTGACTTCTTCACCACCCGGTCCCCAGTTCTCTGGTCGGTTCCTCACTTCGAGTATGTTCAACACTGCAATTCGGTCCTGAAGATACTTTGGGGGGGGGGGGTGAACAAGCAGATATATCGACCCGACCAGGGGACTGGGTGGCGTAAAGACAGTAGTGAGCAAGTGAGTCAACCAAGAACATGAATACTTGTGTACTGGCCTAGTGAGCCGCTTGGTTAGAACTTATTGATTTTTAGGGAAATTCTTTTACAAGCTGCCCCTGAATTCCGACAAAACATAGATTAGAACGAGCCATCATTCCTATACGAACCCCCCGTGGGAATATGTGACGGGAGACTCGTTCTTGCATATGCCACCCACCTTCCTTCCCTGCTGTCGGAGTAGGGTCTTGGCGTTCCTGACCCCGTAGTCGAGATTCCCGTCACTCCACGCGATCACGCGCAGTGAATATATATATATATATATCCAGTGCATTCTGCAGCTGTGTCGGCCCCGTCTTCCTCATTTCTGCCTGCGCCGCATACCACATTCAGAATTTCGTCCCCAGCAAGATCAGAAGTCTCTACAAATATTTGACGTTTTGCAAACTAGTAGAGACAGCTTTGTCCTCACCCTCCTGAGCAAGAGCCTCGAGCACCTTTTGGTGAATGTCCGCATGTCGCGCGCCGACCACGCCGAAATTCTCACCGAGTGTGCGCCCCAGACCGAATTCCAACGGTAGACCGCGTCCATCGGTAATCTTTCCACCGGCTTGTTAATAGGTCCCGTGACGAGCAGCGCACCAGATGCATTGGCGCATAGTGCATTATGCTACAAGACAAAGCCAAAAAACCCCCCCCCCCGCGGGAGGGCACAGTATTTCCTGTCCACTCGCATGGGCGGGCCGGTCAGTCCGGGCCGCTGGGAGATCTTGACGGAGAGGTCGTGCGATGAGTGCTCCGCCTCGAGCAGCGCGTCGAGCGCGGCGGGCTGTTACCGTGCTGAGGGATCGGCCGAATCCTCCTCACCTGGGACTGATCGATCAGTCAATCCATTGGGGATCAAGTGATTGTGGCTTGTAGCTTGCCGACAACTGGGTCACCTGGAAATGCTTTGTGGAGGATTGAGTTGATGAGTGCATGTGCGGCAAAATCGGCGACTGTGTATGGCGTCGGCCGAAAGCTAAGGATAAGGATGGTTGACTGACTGAATGATTACGAGTGATTCATCACTTTTCTCCACGGGCGAGCTGGTTGAAGACGTACGCGGGCAGCATCGAGAGTCGTCTGATCTTCGTGGCGTGGAAGAACAGCCAACTGACTACCCCGCATACTCGTCAAATCACCCACATTCACGATGGGCCGTCCATCCCGATTTTCCGCGATCGAAGCCCTCTTCCTGCGCCTACGCCTACGCCGACGTCAGCCTCCCCCGCACTTAACCCTCAACCACCTCAGCAACCTCCGTCTATGTCCCAAACCCCAATCATTGCCGAGCTTCAGGCAGCCAACAAGGTGTGGAGAGATGGCATCCTCCAAAAGGACCCCGGCTTCTTCAAAAGGAGTGCAGACACGAAGCAAGCCCCAGGGATCCTCTGGATTGGTTGCGCGGATAGTCGTGTACCCGAGAGCGTAGTCCTCGCTCAATTGCCAGGACAGCTGTTCGTCCACAGGAACATCGCAAAGTATGCGCCGTTTTCGCTTTCCCTCGACTCCACATCCAATCAACGCTTTTGTCTTTCACAGCCAATTCCACCTCAATGATGATTCAGCTCTCTCTGTACTTACCTACGCCGTCGAGGACCTTCACGTCAAACACGGTTTGTCCTTTTCCCACCTCGATCTCGAACAACCCCCGTCTCATCTCTCTCTCATCTCTCACCTCTCAAGTGATCATTGCTGGCCACACCCATTGCGGAGGATGCAAGGGTGCATGGGAAGTTTGTGCTAAACCGCCCAACCCACCCCCGGACGAGAACCTGCCTCTCATCCGATGGCTCACCCCGCTCGTCAAGCTCGCCGACTCGCTCGGTCTCGCTTCAAAGCCTAAGGACGAGGCCATCGACATCCTCGTCAGTCCCATCCATGCCCCCCGATCGTGACCCCTCCCACTTACCCGCCCCCCATCACTCATATATATTCATATTCCTATTCATCAGGTCCGCAAGTCTGTGGAGGTACAGGTCGAGAATGTCGTCAACACCAAGATCATCCAACAAGCTTGGACGGGTGAGGATAAGAAGGATGTCCGTATCCATGGATGTGTGTACGAACTCCGGACGGGAGAGCTCACGGATTTGGGAGTTACTCGCAAGGCCCCTTGGGCCCCAGAATAAAAAAGTCACGACATACCCAAGGCCAAATATACACGTGCACCAAACACTACACGTTGTAATTTCTGAGTTTGTATGGTTTATGTGTAACACAAACATGTAGAAGGGATCTACGTCCTTCATCGAGAAGAATGAAAAGAATGAAATTGCCCGCTGTCCAAGGTCGGGTACTGAAAGGGCCATGACGTATGTCGGGGATCATTTACTGCTCCAGTGTGAGTGGGAGAGAGGTGGACTAGTGGTGAGCGTACGAGCCGAGACGTATTGGGTGGCCCGTTTCGGCCATTGTACAGTATTATGGTGGGCTCATAAGGGATATTCCAGGCAGAGAGAGATCTCCCGCTGACATGAACTGTTGAGGGATTATGACTCACCACTGGCTATTTCTTCTTTCCTTGTTATGCCGCAGATAGGAGAGCTCATGTATATATAGTACGGGGTGTTTGTCTATATATATATCATGGTTGGCCCCCCTTTTTTCATGCTCCTCGTTCATCATGAACAGACTTGAAAAGGGCGACAAATTAAGTACTTGGGCGTAATCAGTGTTACGACCTTGCATGGGTGACGGGAGAGAACGCTATATATGGGGCTCGCAAAGTACATCGCCCGCTATTCCAGTGATGAGGAGGAATCCCGACACTGACCCCCTGTAGAACTGGCGCAGCGAGTGAGCAGGCGAAAGAACCGTAAAAGGATCTTTTGCCCTCTCGCTAGCTGCGCTCTATGCACATAGTAAGGGTGGCAAAAGGCCACACGTGTCATACAAACAAACAGAAAAAACAGATCTAACGAAAAGCATATGAAGGGTGGGTTGACTGCATGCCCGACTAGCAGAGTACCTGTATCACCGCCGCGCGGCAATAATCGTGGTGGCATGTATCACTGGGGTTATAGCGATAAACAGATGGGACTGACGGGATCGATACTTCCCCTCCGCGGAATTCCGGAGCGTAGACCTAGCTGTACACTGATCATATCAGCGAACACGGGATAAATTCACACGCATCAGGAGAATGCTAATGGATCATGAGCACCATTCCCTTCCGGGTGCACTCCTCCCTCCTTGTCGAGATTAGCCGGTCGGAGTCCGCCGAGGAATTGACAAACGCGGTAGTCGCTTCATCGGACCGATGCGATTCAACAATTGTAATTACCTATAACGATAATTGGCAGATTATTTCCTCATACAATCGACAGTACCACTCCTCCCTATCAATTCAATGAATGGATCGCCGTAGCATCTGACAATGGGCAAGACTTCACAGAATAGTAATTTCCTTTTGATTCTGTCTTACATCCTCACATGTCTGAGTTCGCATTCATGTATAAAAGGCGCCTGAATTCGGGGCAACAGCACACGTACTCAGTGGTTTCGTGCAGAATAATCACTGAGTGTAAGTATTTCGCAAATACTGATTGAATTGATTCATAAGACTTAAATTGTACCTATAGTTTACTTCGTAAATAGGTATTCAATTACAGTGGCTTCGTGCAAACAATCACTGAGTTTTATTTCGTAAATAGCTGCGCAGCTGCCATAACCTTAAGACTCCTAGTCCACGAACTTGGCGTAGCGGGCGTGATGCTGCATGCACGTGGGTCGGGTGCAGAGAACTTAGAATAAAAGGTGTGGGTGGGTTTTCAGTATTCAGAATTAAGCCAGGTTTATTCTCAGGAATATAATAAAGACCTGCATGGGCATGAAAAGTATCCCTATGTACATATTTCTGACATCGCTCTAAGTAGGATCATTGAAGTGAACGGGCCAAGTCCACTCAGTTCAAATATCAAGTTGAAAGCCCTGAGCTGGAACAACATTCCGCATATCGAAACTCCCATCCTTTCCAATCAGCTCCCACTTTTTCTTGGGAAGCCGGTGATAAAAGGTGAAACTCTTCAAAGGAGACCCAGCAATAGCACGGAGAGTGACAATGTCTTTGAGAATAGGCATCAGCTCCGGTTTCTCGGTGAGCAAAAAGCCTTCAATCTGCAAAATATCCAACCTGGGGCAAAGCACCCCGACCATCTGACCCTCCCACCTGGACTGGTTCAACCCGGAGGACCCTTGTGCATTCATTGGGGTAAATGCCTTAAACAAGGTGCCAAATGGATCAACTAGATGTGTGCCATTGTGAACCAGGGTTTCCAGAGCAGATAAGGATCCAAGGATCTCAATAATATCAATGATAGGCAACCGGAAATAACGACCGTCAACCCGTAAATCTAGGAGCCTCAATCCTGACAGATTTGCATTGACTGCAATGTGCTTTCCCCAGATGTAATTGACTTTTTCGTGGTCAATATATACGCCCAATTCACGAACCCGTGGAAGCTTCAAAGTAGCAAGTCTGGAGAGCGGCACATCCAATCTAGTGCAGACAGGCATCTCTGTCAACGGGCCCTGTCCTGGATTGTTTCTACAATCACTAACTAGTTCCTTGTATCTCTCAAGCTTGTGAAAAGTTTGACCAGCCAAGTATGACGATGGAGCGGAGGACACAGCAAGGATCTTGAGTCTATGGAAATGGGGCATATTGAGTGAAAATTGGGCGCTTGTCTTAATTCTCAGTCTTGAATTGTACACCCTCACTTCTTTGAGGTTATGGAAAGAAAAGAAATCATCAATGGGAAGGTCCAGACGTTCATGAGTCGTAATATATGCCGACTCCCTAGAAAGCAGAAGGTGCCCCAACTTTGTAAGGCCACTACTACCCACTGAAGTTGATAAATGAACTATGCCATGTGGACTTGGGACCCCGATGAAGGTGTCACTTGCTACTACAACACCAAATTTTTTTACTGGTTCATGGATGACCCATTCCTGCAATCCTGGTCCTTCATCAAGGCTCAACCGAAATGAGAAAGGCGGATGTGATGCCACAATAGCAACAAAGGCCGGGATGAGCTCATATCTATCTGTGCATCTCGACCATCTTTTGTAGTGCAAATGAAGCTTCCTCAGTTTCCTACAGAGTGGCTCGATGGCCTGGCTTGGTGGGCCTGCACTTGCATTGCGCCCTCCAGCAGCAAATCCCAGGAAGATAGCGCTGCTCAGTGCAGAGGGGCTCGAAAGGCCCATCCAAAGCTCTTCTAGAGCTGGGACAAGTCGCAGCATGTAAGTCAATAGACGCTCACTGCATTTGATCTCCAGGTGCAGACGGGTCAAGCGCTGAGCAACAAAAATGGGATGCAAAGCTGCAAGCTGCAAATTCCCTCTCCATTTCCTCCATTGGCCACATTCTACTTCCAACTCGCCCAAGCGTGGGCATTGAAAATGCTCAAGGGTACCAAGGTTGTGAGAGCCATACTTCAGAATCAAACAGGAAGGCATATACACAGACCGAATAGCATCACTATGCTGTGGGAATATGATAGAACATTCTTCGAGGGCAGGAAAAGTCCGGCCTTCCATCCATTGGATAGAAACACATTTCAAATGCATGCTACGGAGGGCCTGGGTCAGAGGAAGTTCGACGCCTGGTGGATAAATCGTGAGGGAAAGGTGATGGGCCTCGAATATCTCCAGCTTGCGAAGGAATGGGAGGATATCAACGGGATTCCGCACCCTCCTACAATGAAGTTTGAGGGTTGTGAGGGATGAGAAGATTTTGAAGTGAGCAGGTTGCACAAGATGGATTGCAGCGTCAAGGTGAAAGACTTCCATGACAGTCAATCGTGGAGGGACAGTTGCGGTGAATGTATTGATGAGTGGATTCAGGAAGTTACCAAGTTCGCAACTTGCGACGACTTTGAAGGACTCAAGATGCAGCAAAGGGTGCACGATTTGCAAATCGTTGTATGTTCCAGAAGGTGGAAGTGAAAGAAGGGTAAGTGAGCGCCATTTGGACGCTACCTCGGCTGCAGCTATAAGGCATGCACTAAATTCGACAGGATCGAAAAACCCATCCCGCAAACCACCCGTATCAATAGTCACATCGAGGAGCCTCCCCCTCCCAATCCTCTCGACCGCTTTTTTACTTGTCCAATCATAGATCCTCAATTGCGAGTGGATGCCCGGAGTGGAAAGCATAATGCCGTACCAGTACCGGCACACAAGCATCAAATTCGGTTGAGAGCGTGGGTCGCCTTGGACCGTGTATAGAAAGATCTCGGAGAATATTTCTACGGGGATATGGTGGGCTTTGTGACAGGACTGGCGCGTTTTGTCACAAGGCAGCCTGTGGGAGCCGTAGGATGGCCTTCTGGGGCCAAGCCAATCGAGTCTAAACCGATCGAAGTCATAATCCATGGTGATTTATAGATATGGGCCTTGGTAAGTTTAACAGGGATTGATTCGAGCGCACTGGGAGATGAAAGGAGTCAGGGAATCGTGGAACGTTCTAGAATGTATCCATGGGTCGACCCGCACGGAAAATGTGTGGCCTGCCAGACCTCCATTCTCCCTTGATGGCACGACTCGATCGCGGGCTCCGCGGGCATGTTACTAATACCAAACCGTGGGCCTCGACCAGTAGAAATAAATCGATTCACGATCGATAAGATTAGGAAAGGACGAGTGAGCGGCTCATGTGTCCTCAGTAAGTACGAAATCACGACTTCCTTCGTTATAGCTCAAACACCGAGAGCCGTAGTAGTTGAACTGGCTACAGTTCATACATCGACTATTCAAGGTGTATTCCTGGCTATCCAGTCCTCCTTGCGTCCGGTCGTTTCAGAGAAACAACTTAGATTTTGCACCATAGAAAGAATATGGACAACAGTACGCTCACTCGTCCTCTGCTCTGAATGCTCCCCAACAGGGCTGATGTTAATAGAAAAGGTTCCAATTGACCCAGATCTCATAGCTACTCCTGAGGAGTTAGTCTGTTCCGTATGTGAGTGGAGTGCCGCGCGGGTGTGCAGGTGCAGTAAGCGAGTGATTCCGATTAACGTATAGAGAGGCGTACGAGGTCCGGCATGCGAGCGCCCAGGTGATTTCGAGAATGCGGAGCCTGAGTGCTTTGCCGATTTCTTGAGTTCCAGGCACTCTGCACATACAAACAGTACTGTTATAATTCATTAGCAAGCGTATTGAGTTCGTGATGAGACGACGCACCACCCCCGGCCTCGCCCATCTCTTCTCCGTTCAGTGGTACCACTCTGGTAGGACTCCGCAGAGGTCGGTGGCGATGACAGAATATTGACGTTCGCCACAAACTAAGGGCGAATGGGGGGTGTATCACGATGACTGTCGCGGGACGACTCCACAGCGAACGGTACTGACGGCTTGTTTCATACACCAGGTGGAAAAGGCGTATATGCACGAAGCCTGTGCTGAGATTTGAGAGGAGGGTGAGACGAATCCGAGAGAAGGTGCTTTTCGACGTTCGAGGGACGAACATGGGGATGTGGGTGCGAGGAATGACGACCGCGGGGGGCGTGAACAGGGTATTGTAGTGGATATACCTTGCAAGAGATAGAGTACTGGTAGCGCGGTACGAAAGTCAGAGGACACTTCATTATTTAGGTTGCGAGTGCTCGTCGACGCGGGCGTGCGACTTTGTAGAGTGGTAGTGAACGTAAAGCGGAAGAAAGGGGCCACCCTCGAGCTGTGCAACGATCAGCAGGCTACCGCTCGGATAGTGAGCCTGGCACTGGTTACAAAGTAAACCAGATTCACGGCGTCCAATCCCACTGCTGTCTGATAGGCTCTGTAGATGAATGGGATCATGCGGTGGAGCGTCTTATCCACCCTTGTAGATAGCACTGGCGCGAGCTGCAGCTGCAGCAAGGCCAACAGCTAGTCGTCACACTTATACGCGAATGGATCTTGCGAAGGCGTTCTGCGCCTGTTTATTGTAGAGCATGGGAGCGAATCAACAAGAGCTGCGTTCGTCGGGGTGGTTGGGGACCAGATGAAAGTCAAGAAATGCCAGCCGTTTTTTTCCCGCGGAGCCTAGTCGGCCCTGCTTGACTAGTCCTACGCGCGCCACTAATGTTGTCAGTTCCACGCTCACTGAGGGACTCCCGATCAATAGACATTTTTGGTTCACCCTGCAAGGCAGTTCGTTCACTGCCCGGGAGGTTTTGTTGATGGTGATTTGATACCAGTGCTAGATAAATGTGATAGTAGTTATAGAGCACAACCGAACGGCTCGAAAGTTCGAGCGTGATGATGGGGTTGGAGATTATGAGGTTTGTTTGTCTCCACCAAACTGCTCTGCAATGGATGATCAACAAGCGATATCGAAGGTAAAGGTTGCTGGGACGAGAGAATGATCTGGCGTATTTACTGAGGTGTCGTACTACAGGTATTCACCCGAAAGCAGTTGCTTTCGCTCCAACCAGACGCACTCGATCAAATATCTGCTTGGCACTTTGGAAGAGCACGGAATTGGGCTGGATGACATCGTCTCCTCCCTTGATATCATAGCTCAAGAATATCTCAATCAGGATGGTGCAATTGGGTCGTCGCCAGTGGCGCTGGCAGCACCGGTAGCAGACGGGGTACGATCGTTGTCGCTGAAGATGGGAGAGGTTGCAGATGTGGGTGTAGTAGGTGAGTGGAATGCGCCCGGGAATGCCCTGGTACGCGACATGAATGTCTCAAGTAAGCGGGCTTCTTGCTGGCTTGCTGGCTTGCTTGTTTTAATACTGCCAGTTCACTCCGGCCGCTGAGCTCGAGAGTGGGCTGCTCGTCGGAAAATTCGCGTCGACGTCAGCGCGAATAGGACGAACACACAGATAGCATAGTCGGCTGGGATGGCCGTGGTCGGGGATGAAGAACGGATGGGAGTAGACTCAACAAGTAAAAATATTCGTAGAATAATGAGTAGTATTTAGTAAAATTAAGAAGACTACTATGGTAGTAGTAGTAGTAGTCGTAGCAGTACTAGCAGTACTAGTAGTACTACTACTAGTAGTAGTACATAGTAGTAATAGCAGGTGACTAACGTGACTAATTGACGACTGACTATTGCACTGCTGCACTGAGCTGCAACTGCAGACTGGCTCGCTGAAGTAGTGCATCGCCAATAAACGGCGTTCATGGTTCATAAGCAAATTAATCAAGCTTCGAGGAAACAATACTGCCGCTCATATTGTGGCTCAACCATACTGCTATGCTGCCGCTCATCCTCATCATATCCTCATCTCTCTTTCCTCTTCGTCTCCTTCCCTAATCTCCTTACTTGTTCGCTTTTGAACGACTGCAATCGTGTCAGATCCACACTCCTTTGGACTCTACCCGATATATATCATCGGCAAACGGCTATGTGGCTGTAACAGGGTTATCATGACAATGGTTTGGTACGCTTACTGCTCATAGAGAAATGTTTACCCTACCTTGACGCGAATTGAGAGAGGCCATCACATGTCGGAAAACGCAAAAAGACTGGGACTATTTTGACGCCGATGCTTTCAATTTACTTTGTGCCTTAGCTTTGTCAATATCACGTCACTGAATCCGAGCGCGCAGCAGGACTTGAGCCTACTTGCGAAATTGGTATTGTTCTGCCTCTGTAAGTGGCTGTTGAAGAAAGCCACTGGACGTGTATGGACTGTCGCCATTATCGCCGCCAATTCGTTGGTGATGTCCAGGTGCGTTTTGAGTTTTAGCCTCTTGGGTAATGGCACGATGGTATCTAATTGCCTCCTCCTCCTCACCTCGAGTATGTACAACACCGCAACTCGGTTCTGAAGGTACTTTGGGGGGGTTGAACAAGCATGTACATCGACCGACCATGGGGACCGGGTAGCGTAAAGACAGTAGTGAACAGGTGAGTCAACCAATGAGCATGAATGATTGTGTACTTGCCTAGTGAGCCGCTTGGTTAGAACTTATTGATTTTGGGAAAATGAATTTACAAGCTGCCCCTGAATTCCGACTTAGAACGAGCCATCATTTCTATACGAACCGTCCCGTGGGAATATGTGACGGGAGACCCGTTCTTGCATATGCCGCCCACCTTCCTTCCCTACTGGAGTAGGGTCTTGGCGTTCCAGACCCCGTAGTCGAGATGCCCGTCAATCCACACGATCAGGCGCTGTCGTTCTGTTGCACTTCCTCGTGTATATATACATACATATACATCCGGTGCATTCTACACCTGTGTCGACCCCCCTCTTGCTCGTTTTTTTGCCTGCGGCGCATAGCACATTCAGAATTTCGTCCCCAGCAAGATCAGAAGACTCTACAACTATTTGACTTTTGCAAACTAGTAGAGAACTATAGAGACGGCTTGTCCTCGCCCTCCTGAGCAATAGCCTCGAGGACCTTTTGGTGAATGTCCGCATGCGCGGCGACCACCCCGAAATTCTCGCCGAGTGTGCGCCCCAGACCGAAATCCAACGGTAGACCGCGTCCGCCGGTAATCTTTCCACCTGCTTCCGTGACGAGCAGCGCACCAGATGCATGGTCCTGGTTAGGGGTATGAGGACGTTATGATCCAAGAACAAAACAAAACAAAAAAAGGCAGCCGCACCCAGATCTTCTCCTGGTATCCCTTACCAGGGATAGGCAGCCGCAGCAGGATTCCGCCCTCACCCCGCGCGAGGGCACAGTATTTCGCCTGGCTGTCCATTCGCACGGGCGGGGCGGTCAGTCCGAGCCTCTGGGAGATCTTGCCGGAGAGGTCGTGCGATGAGTGCGCCGCCTCGCGGGACTCGAGCAGCGCGAGCGAGGCTAGCGCGGCGGGCTGGAGCTTGAGTGGCTTGGAGATGCTCTCGGTGTCGCTAAGCAGACGCTAGGAGGTGCAAGTGGTGAGGTCAGAGATTAGGGGGGGGATTATGGGACGGACGGACCTGTTCTGCGCCCTGGCCTTTGACGGCGACGAAGAGGCATCCACGCTCACCCTCTGGCTCGCGCAGCGATGCGGGAAGGTTCGGGCAGCCCATAACGCTGAGTTTGACGTCGCTGTCCTCGATGAGCGCGAGACAGACGGCGTACTGCTCGCCGCGGAGGAAACCCTTGGTGCCGTCGATCGGATCGAGGGTCCACATGCCTGCAAATTCATTACTCAGTCCACCGACGACGACGACGACGGCGACGGCCATGCGTGCACTGCACTTACGGCCTTTGGGTCCGCCAGGGTGGCTCCCGCGGTCGATGGTGGTGAGGAGCGAGTCGATAGAGCGCACGGGGGCCGAGGGTCCGATCCCCCATGCGGGGTCCTCGCCCGCTCTGAGAGGCGCACGAAGCGCGTCGTTTACGAGGGACGTGAGACGGTTGCGGAGGGCGTTTGCGGAGGGCGAATCGCCGCGAAGATCGGCCGAATCCTCCTCGCCTGGGATTGATCGATCGGTCAATCCATTGGGGATCAAGACATTGTAGGTTGTAGCTTACCGATAATTGGGTCAGTTGGAAATGCGTTGTGGAGGATGGAGTTGATGAGTGCCTGTGCAGCAAAATCTGCGACTGTGGATGGCGTCGGGATAAGGCGAAAAGCTAGGGATAAGGACGGTTGACTGACTGACTCGTTACGGGTGATTCATCACTTTTCGTCAGGGTTTCTCCACGGACGAGCTGGTTGAAGACGTGCGAAGTAATGTCGCAGGCGCGGACGACGGCGGAGATTGCCACTGCTTTCTCCACAGCGAGTGTGGCAGATGATACGACTCGTGCGAGTGCCATCGTCGACGGCGTCGAGAGTTGTCTTCGTGGCGTGGAAGAACCACCAGATTACCCCGCATACTCGTCAAATCACCCACACCCACGGCCCATCATCGCCCATCCCGGTTTCCCGCGATCGAAGCCCTACTCCTACGCGTACAACAGCCTCCTTCGCACTTAACCCTCAACATCCTCAACAACCACCCTCCATGTCCCAAAACCGAGTCCTTACCCAACTTCAGGCGGCCAACGACGAATGGAGAAAAGCCGTCCTCCAAGTCTCCCCCGACTTTTTCCAAAAGGGCGCAACGGGCCAAGCCCCAAAGGCCCTCTGGATTGGCTGCGCGGATAGTCGTGTACCTGAGAGCGTAGTGCTCGCTGCAAAGCCGGGAGACCTATTCGTCCATAGGAACATCGCAAAGTAACGCCTCGACCCGCCGCCTTTTTCGCTTTCCCCATCCATCTAATCAACGCTTTCTTCTCTCGCAGCCAATTCCACCCCAATGATGATTCAGCTCTCTCTGTACTCACCTACGCCGTCGAGCACCTTGGCGTCCAACACGGTTCGTCCTTTTCCCCATCTCGACCTCGACGTCTCATTTCTGTCTGTCATTCTCTCACACCTCTCCATCACTCAAGTGATCGTTGCCGGCCACACTCAGTGCGGAGGATGCATAGGTGCATGGAGTACCTGTGCTAAACCGCCCGTCTTCCCCCCGGACGAGAACCAGCCTCTCATCCGATGGCTCACCCCGCTCGTCAAGCTCGCCGACTCGCTCGGTCTCGCTTCAAAGCCGCAGGCCGAGGCCGTCGACATCCTCGTCAGTCCCATCCGTGTCACTTACCCGCCCCCCATCACTCACTCATATATACTCATATTAATATGCATCAGGTCCGTGAGTCTGTGAAGAGGCAGGTCGAGAATGTCGTCAACACCAAGATCATCCAGCACGCTTGGGCAGATAAGAAGGACGTCCGAGTCCATGGCTGGGTGTACGAACTCGAGACGGGCAGGCTCAGGGACTTGGGCGTTACTCGCAAGGCCTCGTGGGCCCCAGAATAGAACCTCACAGCGTATCCAAGGCCCACTACACGTAGATTTCCTGAGTTTGCATGGTTTATGTTACACACAAAGGGTGTAGAAGGCATTTACGTCCTTCATCGAGAAGAATGAAATGAATGAAATTATCGGCTGTCTCAGGTCGGGTGAGGGCTATGACGATCTCGTACTGCTCTGGTGTGAGCGAGTACTATAAAATGTCCTCACCGGCCGACCAGCTGAGCTTATATGGTTCATAACCTGTCGAAGACGTAGCGGTGAGGGAGAATTGTAAGGAGGCATCATACACGATATTAAATAGACATGTTCTCCTATCTACGCTACCTGTCCTGCGAAAACATCAAACAGGAGCCAGATGCGAAATATGTAATTATTCGTAGCCACTATCAGTTACCACGCACGAAGGGAGCTGACGAAACCGATACTTCGTCTCCGCAGAATTTCCAAGAAGCGTAGACCTGGCTGCACACTAATCAGCGGACACGCGCACGGGATAAATTCACGAGCACCAGGAGAGTGCTAATGGGTCACTATATGCGCACCATCCCCTTCTGAGTACGCTCCTCCCTCTTGCAGACCCAAGTCCAAGAACTGGGCGTAGCAGGAATGATGCTGCATACATGTGAGCCGGGTGCAGAGAACTTAGGATAGAAAGGTGTGGGTGAGCCATTGGTATTCATTATTTAAGCAGGTTCGTTCTCTGGAATAAAGACTTGCATGGGCATGGAAAAATATTCCTATGTACATATTTCTGACATCGTTCTAAGCATGATCACTGCAGTGAATGTGTTAGGGCGGGAGCACGGAAGGGGGCTGGACGGAACTTTCCCGACAGTGTCGCTATCGGGGCGAGTGATGCCAACGGGAACAGGACGGAGGGGGACGTGAGGAGAGGCGAGACAGAATCGGGCGGGTGCTTGCCCAAGTTGATATTCTAACTAGAGTACCATGCGGAGGAATCAATTGGGAGGGGGATGTAACAGAATGGGCCAAGGCCACTCGGTTCAAATATCAAGTTGAAAGCCCTGAGCTGGAGCAACATGCTTTAGACGAAGAGTCCCATCCTCCCCAATCAGCTCCCACTTGCTTTCTGAGGGAGGCGGAGGATAAAAGGTGAAACTCTTCAAAGGAGACCCAGCAAGAGCACGGAGAGAGACAATGTCAATGAGAATAGGCATCAGCTCCTTTTTTTCAGGGAGCCGAATACATTCAATCTGCAAACTATCCAACCTGGGGCAAAGTACTCCGGATATCTGACCCTCCCAACTTGACTGGTTCAACCCGGAAGACCCCTGTGCATTCATTGGGATAAAGGCCTCAAGCAAGGTGCCAATTGGAACCCCTAGAGCTAGAGGCTCGCCATCGAGAATCAGGGTTTCCAGAGCAGATAAGGATCCAAGGATCTCAGTAATATCAATGATAGGCAACAGGGGATAATGATCGCTGACCCGTAAATGTAGGAGCCTCAATCCTGACAGATTTGCATTGACTGCAATGTGCTTCCCCCAGATGTAATTGACATATTCGTAATCAATGTATACGCCCAATTCACAGATCTGTGGAAGCTTCAAAGTAGCAAGTCTGGAGAGCGGTACATCCAATCTAGTGCAGACAGGCATTTCTGTCAATGGGCCCTGCCCTGGATTGTCAATATAGTCGCTATTTAGTTCCTTGTATTTCTCGAGCTTGTGAAAAGTTTGACCAGCCAAGTAAGATGATGGAGCGGAGGACACAGCAAGGACTTTGGGTGTAGGGAAAAGGGGCGCACTGGGTGAAAATAGGGCATTTGTCTCAATTGTGAGTTTTGAATTGTACACCCTCACTTCTTTGAGGTTATGGAAAGAAAGGATGTCATGAATGGGAAGATCCAGGTGATCATGAGTCGTAATATATGCCAACTCCCTAGGAAGCAGGGGGTACCCCAACTTTGTAAGGCGACCACTACCACTACCCACTGAAACCCTTGATAAGTGAACTATGCCATTTGGGCTTGGAACCCCAATGAAGGTGTCACTTGCTAATTTCACATCAAATTTCTCTACTGGTTCATGGACGATCCATTCCTGCAATTCTGGCCCTTCACCAAGGCTTAACCGAAATGAGAAATTTTGTTCCTCTGGCGGATGTGATGCCACGATAGCACCAAAGACCGGGATGAGCGCATCTCTTTCTGTGCCTCTCGACCATCTCTTGTAGTGCAAATGAAGCTTCCTTAGTTCCCTACAGAGTGGCTCAATGGTCTGGCTTGGTGGGCCTGCACTTGCATTGCGCCCTCGGGCAGCAAATGCCAGGAAGATAGCGCTGCTCAAAGCACGAGGGCTCGAAAGTCCCATCCAAAGCTCTTCCAGAGCTGGGACAAGTCGCAGCATATAATTCAATAGCCACTCACTGCATTTGATTTCCAGATGCAGACGGGTCAAGCTTTGAGCAGCAAAAATGGGATGCAAAGCGGCAAGCTGCAAATCCCCTCTCCATTTCCTACATTGGCCGCATTTTACCTCCAACTCGCCCAGGCGGGGGCAATGAAGGGCACCAAGGTTATTGGAGTCATACTTCAGAATCAAACAGGAAGGCATATTCACAGACCGAATCGCATCACTATGCTGTGGGAATATGATGGAACATGCTTCGAGGGCAGGAAAGGTCCGGCCTTCCATCCATTGGATAGAAACAGATTTTAAATGCAAGTTACGGAGGGTTTGGGTCAGAGGAAGGTTAACGCTTGGGGAGTAAGTTGTGAGGGAAAGATGATGGGCATCAAGGATCTCCAGCTTGTGAAGGAATGGGAGGATATCAACAGCATTCTGCGTCCTCTTACAACGAAGTTTGAGCGTTGTGAGGGATGAGAAGATTTTGAAGTGAGCAGGTTGGACAAGGTGGGTTGCAGCGTCAAGGTGAAAGACTTCCATGACAGTCAATCGTGGAGTGACAGTTGTGGTGAATGCGGTGATAAGTGGATTCAGGAAGTTGCCAAGTTCGCAACTTGCGCCGAGTTTGAAGGACGCAAGATGCAGCAGAGGGTGCATAATTTGCAAATCTTTGTATGTTCCAGGAGGTGGAAGTGAAATAAGTGCAAGCGAACGCCATCTGGACGCTACCTCTGCTGCAGCTACAAGGCATGCACTAAATTCGACAGGATCAAAAACCCCATCCCGCAAGCCAACCGTATTAATAGTCACATCGAGGAGCCACCTCTTCCCAAACCTCTCGACCGCTTTCTTCCTTGTCCAATTATAGATCCTCAATTGCGAGTGGATGTCCGGAGTGGAAAGCATAATGTCGTACCAGTGCCGGCACACGAGCATCAAATTCGTTTGAGAGCGTGGATCGCCTTGGACCGTGTATAGAAAGATCTCGGAGAATAATTCTACGGGGATATGGTGGGATTTGTGACAGGACGACTGGCGCGTTTTGCCACAAGGCAGCTTGTGGAGGGAAGGGCTGTGGAGGAAGGGATCGTGGAGGAAGTGGATGGACCCATCGAGGTGATCGAGGCCATCGGCGTCATAGAAGTCATCGAGGTCAAAATTCATGGAGATCGGTGGATCCATTTGGGCCTTAACAGGCATTGATTCGAGCGCACTGGGAGATGACAGGAGTCAGGGAATCGTGGAACGTTCTAGAATGTATCCGTGGGTCGAACCGCACGGAAAATGTGTGGCCTGCCAGACAGGGCAGTGTACGTACACGCAGACGAGGTTTTGGTCCCTTGGCTCGACTCGCGGGCTCCTTACTAGTATGGAACCGTACGCGGCTGTACGCCGTGGGGCTCGACCAGTCGAAATAAATCGATTCACGATGAATAGAATTAGTTGGGGACTAGTGGGCAGCTCATGGGTCCTCAGTAAGTACGAAATAACGCCTATGGCTCTAAAGGCTAGTGCGGTAGAAGTCAAACCAGCTACAGTTCATACATTGACTATTCAAAGTGGATGTATTTTTGGCTATCCAATCCTCTTTTCGTCTGGTCGGTTCAGAGAAACAACGTAGATTTTACCTCATAGAAAAATGTGGACAGTAGGAAGCCCACTTGCCCTCTTCTCTGGATGCTCCCCAACAGGGCTAATGTTGATAGAAGAGGTTCCAATTGACCCAGAAGTCATGGCTGCGCTTTAGGGATTGGCCTGTTCCATAGGTGAGTGGAGCACCGTGCGGGTATGCGGGTGCAGTAAGCGATAGATTCCAATTAATGTAGAAAGAGACGCACAAGGGTAAGCACGCGAGCGCCACGGCTGGCATCCACTGTAGTGCAGGGAGTGGTCCACAGCGAGCGGCACTGACGTCTTTTTTCATACATCAGGTGGAAAGGGCCTATATACACGAAACCTATGCTGAGATTTGAGAGGACGGTGAGACGAGTCCGAGGGCGGGTGCTTTTCGACGTTCAAGGGACCAACATTGAGTTGCGGGTAAGAGGAATGACAACCGCGGGGGCTGTGAACATGGTATTGTAGTGGATATACCCTGCAAGAGATAGAGTACTGGCAGCGAGGTAAGAAAGACAGAGGACACTTCGTTATCTAGGTCGCGAATGCTCGTCGACGCGGACGTGCGACTTTGCAAAGTAGTAGTGAACGTCAAGCAGAAGAAAGGGGCCACCCTCGAGTTGTGCAACGATCAGCACGCCATCGCCCGAATAGTGAGCCTGGCGCTGGTTGCAAAGTAAACCAGAGTCACGGCATCCGATCCCACCAATGACTGATGGGCTCTGTGACGGGATGAATGCCATCATGTGGTGAAGCGTCTTATCCGCTCTTGTAGATAGTACTGGCGCAAGCTGGAGCAAGGCCAACAGCTAGTCGTCGCACTTGTACGCGAATGCATCTTGCGAAGACGTTCTCCGCATGTTTATTGTAGAATATGGGAGCGAGTCGACATGAGTTGCGTTCGTCGGGGTCGTTGGAGACAAGCCAAGGACGAGAACAGCCGTTTTTTTTCCCGCGAAGCCTAGTCGGCCCTGTGTGACCAGTCCTACGTACGCCTTTAATTGTTGTCAATTCCACGCTCACTGAGGGACTCCCGATCAATCAATAGACATCTTGGTTCACCCTGCAAGGCAGTTCGTCCACCGCCCGGGAGGCTTTATAGATGGTGTTTTGACACCAATGCTAGATAAATGTGATCGTAGTCATAGAATGGCCCGAAAGTTCGAGCGTGATGATGGGGTCGAAGATTGAAAGGTTTGTCTTGTCTTCCACCTACTAAACTGCAATGGATCATCAACAGGCTATATTAAAGGTAAAGGTTACTGGGGTGTTCGCATGATCTGGCGTATTTACTGAGGTGTGGTACTACAGGTATTCACCCGGAAGCATTTGCTCTCGCTCCAACCAGACGCGCTCAAATATCTGCTTGGCATTTTGGAAGAGCACGAAATTGCGCAAGAGGACGTCGTCTCCTCCCTTGATATCATAGCTCAAGAATATCTCAATCAGGATGGTCCGCCATCGGTCTCCGTGCTCTAGTTTTTCCACTCCATTGACACACTCTACCAAGACTGCTCAACAATTGTTACAAAACCGCTTCTCGTCAAGGCGTATGAGAGCGTCGTAGAGAAGAATTCTGCAAATATTGGTCTAGGAGAGGAAGAAGACATAGATCCGGAGCACCACCTTCATTTCATCAACGCATTCGAAATGCCTCGATGGCATTTCTCGCACGAAAGGCAGACATTCGAGAGGTAGGGACGTATGCTCTCAAAATTGTACGAGACCACATCTTCACGAATTCCAGGGCTCCAGGGAAACCAAGTATTGCCGGCGCACCGGATTCTCGAGCCCTGTTCTTACGAGATAGGCACAACATCATCAAGCAAACTGTTCTACGGAATGAAAACTTTTCCCCGCCTGCATTTGCAGGACGTGATCGGGCCAGCTACCTCAAGGTATTTATTTATCGCGTGGGCCTAGCTAGGCAATGGGACTCGGGATCCGTGTTGACTAGGTTGAAAACTGACAGCTTACATCGACTCAAAACCTACTCGGTCGATCCGGGGGCCGGTTTCTCTTGTTCGGTATGCTCACTCGATCACCTGAAGGCCGATTATGCCTCGAGGATCTGGATGGGGTCGTCCCTCTGGACATCTCTCAAGCGGTATTCGGTCTGGAACCACCTGGGAAACGTCTAATCTCACTGACTCGATTCTCAGGGCCCTAGTGAAGGTTTATTTACCGAGGGTGCGTTTGTATTGGTGGAGGGTGAATACACGGATGAGGAAGTACTCTCTGTGATCGCTATTGGCCATCCCCCTAGTGAGCGAAGAAGTGTTTCCCGGTGAGCCCGATGTATATTCGTTTGTGTTGGCGCTATGATAATCGTGATAGCGCAGAGCGATATACGGCCACATCGACTTCCTGGGCAAAGGGGCTACCACCGTATTAGAGGATGTCAGTATTCCCACATCATAGACCTGTCTCCTACTCAGATCTGCCAGTCAAAATGGGCAACCAAAATCGAAGAATTCTCCGACCTGACCGTCTTCGCCATTTCCGACGTTCGGCTAGATAATGAGAGGACGATGGAGGGACTGCAAAAAATGTTCCAGAGTTGTGTAAGTGGAGACTTTATTCCAAAAGTGTTCATTCTCTGCGGCAATTTCTCGAGTAAGAATGTCACCACCGATTTGGAGATGGATGCCTACCGAGGTTTGTCATTACCCCTCTTTGTGTGGCCGTGTACGGTATTAACCTGCGTCGCAGACAACTTCACCGCGTTGGGCGATCTCATCGTCTCCTTTCCCCGCATCAACCACTACAGCCACTTCCTATTTATCCCAGGACCTAACGACCCATGGTCCTCCGACCTCCTCCCTCGTCGGCCAATCCCTTCCACCTTTACTCAACGCCTCTCGAACAAAATTGCCCATGCCGTGTTCGGCTCAAATCCGTGTCGAATAAAATTCATGGGGCAGGAAATTGTCGTTTTTCGAGAGGACTTGATGGCGAAGATGGTGCGAAATCTAGTGGGCGTCAAGCCTGATCTAGAGAGTGCAGATTTGAAGAAATACGTGCGCCTCGCTCTAAATTTTCAGTATGGGCCCGTCACTGATTCTCCTGAGTAGCTCGTTCAGACGATTCTGGATCAGGGTCACCTATCCCCGCTTTCATTGGCCGTGCAGGCCACGTTTTGGGAATACGATCACTCGCTACGGCTTTATCCTATGCCGACAGCGGTGAGTGTCACGCCCCCCAAATTTGAAGAGCGACACTGATTCGTCCAAGGTTATCCTCGCAGATTCGTATGAACGTTACGAAGTCACATACGAGGGGTGCCACGTTCTCAACCCCGGCACGTTCCTCGGGCCATCGTATGGCTTCTCAACGTACTATATGGCTACTTCTCGGTCTTTGCGGTCGTAGGTGTTCCCTAATGCTGATCCGCGGTCGATGCTTACAAATGTTAAGGGAGATCCCGTACGAAGACTGAGGACGGCGTCGTCGATCGTCTTCTCAACACATCTGTCCATTTCCGTGTCATGCCGTAGTCTCCTTGTACCTTTTCGTGTGTCAATTGAGTTGCGCATTGCAAGCTTTAGAGTATACAGTGTAGTAGAATATGTGCGTAATTAGCGCAGGAGAGGTGATCCCTGACGAGATTTGAGTTCTGGGTGGCCCATCTTCTCCAGCTTGGGGTCCCAGTCTCCGTGTCTATATCCAACGACCATGCGTTCAAGCAGTTCCGAAGTCGAGACGCCAGGAGTCCGTCTGGTTGGAATGAATTTCCCTGGATCAATATCAAGGTCACATCGGGTTCTATTGAGCAGACCTTATTGTACATACCTCGGGACTTTAAGAGCCCATAGACGTCATCGACGTCGGTGCCTTTGTATGGATCTTCGTCATGGGCGACATAATCAATCTGGTACTTTTCCAGAAAGGCGTCGTCAATTACCCAGGGAGCATCTTCGACGACCTGGTCGACCCATCGACAGTGCCGAGCAGATTCGCAACGCTCTGCATGGGTCATGACTGTGCGGCTCTTGTGTTGTTGACACAACTCGTCGGAGCAAACGCCGACGAGGAGGTAAACTTGAGGAAAGGAGAGTTTTGCTTGCCGGAGTTGGAGAGCGTGCCTGCGTTGTGGGAAGCGGTGAAGGTGAGAATTGGAGTTGTATGCTAGGAAAAGTTGAAGTGCGTACCCGAAGTGGAAGAGATCGTAGACACCTTGAGGAGAGGTGAGAAAGATGCAGGGAAGATGAACAAGGAATGTAACGAACCATCTGCATATACGCGAATAGGACGATCGGTTGGGGGCCTATTGATCTTGTATGGACGGTGGGTCTCGCCATCGATGGCGTTTTGGACATATGTCCGGATGTCGGTATCGGACAAGGAAGCGGGGTTGAAGGCATTAGCGGCAGCTGCAACGGGAGCGGGTTCGTCTGGGACGATGATAGGGATTATGGGGCGAGATACGTCGTGGTTGTGGTTCGAAGTAGAGGTGGTGCCATTTGCAACTGGGCCTGGGCCGGGTGAGGTGGGCATCAAGGTAGCAGAGGGAGTGAGGGACTGGGAGGGAGAGTTGAGGGTGGAGGTAGAGAGCAAACTGCGGTGGTGTTGATGTACATGACGTCCGTGATTGTGATTGGCAGCGGCGGCAGTGGCGGTCGACGTGCTTTCTACGTCACCATCGTAGGTTGGAGAATCCATACCAGTGTCTGAAGAGTCGAGGTTGAGATGTCGGGGGTGCGCCTTCTTGATCGGTACAGGTGCAGGCGCGCGAATTGGGGGCTGGGCGAGTGGAGAGGGGCCAGGTCCTGTATCTCGGTCGTTGTCAAAGACATTGTCCTGGAAAAGAGAATTTGAGAATTTGGCGAGTCTAGAAATACTCGAGCCTTGGATTGGTGGCTGCGTACCTCATCGCTGGCGTCGTCTGCAAGTTCAACGTCGTTGTCGTCAGCGTTATCAGCGTCGCCAGCATCGTCAGCATCGTCAGAAAGAGCAAGCATGGAGGAACAAGGCTTCGGGGGAACATACAGGCGGCGGGAGAGTCAACGAGGGAGTGACCCTTCAGGCTGAACGTCTTCTTGGCGGCGGTCCCGACGGCGATTCCACTACGATCCATTAGGGATTAGGATTAGGGTCCGAGGTCAAGGCGCGATACGCTTTGTTCTGCTTTGTTTTCCCAATCTTGCTTATTTGTTTGGCTGTTTATTTATTTATGTTTATCTATGTTTATTTATGTGTTTATTTATTTCATGAACATGGCGTACTTCGCGCTGCCGCCCCAGTCGGTGCCCATTCGGATTGTGAACCCAGCAACAGCATCAGCAGCAGCACGCGTGGCCTCTCCAGATGGTCATGCTCCTCATCCAGCAGTTAGCCCACACCCAGACCGTCCAGACCATCCAGATCGTCCTGCCACTCCAAAGGCCGTAATCGGTTCCGTCCTCCCTATTTCGCCCTCCATGCACCAAGCTCAGTCGTGCCACAGACTTGTCACAGCGATTGTGTCGCAATCTACTCATCCACGGGTGCGTTCCCCCCGCTCCGACGCTCCTTCGTTTCGTTCACCTTGCGTTAGGTCGTGTAAATTCGAGGGCAAAGGATGCGAGTTCTTTCACCCTCCAGTCTGTCACCCTCCTCCTTCTCCTAGTCTGCCTGAATGTCATTCTCAAGTACCCCCTCTAGCCCGATGAACGGCCCGGGGTTGGCGCTGCTCCACCTGACTCAGCGCTCGATGCGAGCGAATCCCAGTCCCCGTAAGTAAAGAGTGTATGACCTGTTCCCGCATATTGACCGCCCCTAGTCAACGAGTATCCTCTCCAATTTCCGCCCAGCACCTCAACGCCCCCGTATTCGTCCCAAAGGCCCCCCCTTTCACATCCGCCCCCTCCTTTCCTCTCCCCCACCAGACGGATCTCGCCCCACACTATGATCCACACTATGATCTCGATCCTCATACTGCCGCCGCACTCCAATTGGACAACCTTGCCATGGAGCACCTGGTCCATCTCTTTCTCTTTCTATCCTCTCGCCTTCCTTACCCGCTCTTTTACAGAACCTCGGCCCTGATCCATCTTCGCATCCCTACTATGACCCAAATGCCCCCGCCTATCCTCGCCCACCTCCAAACTACCACCTCTACAACCGAACACCCGTCCCGATTCCTGAACCCAAACAACCCCACCATGTTTTCTTCATGCGAGATCCCATTCGGGAAGAACTTCAATATCGAGCGGAGGATATTTGGGCACCAGCCACTCTTCCTCTCTCTGCACCAGAGGAAGTCCACGTCTATCACACATTAATCCAACTCGATGCCGCTCCGGAGAGGAAACGGTACTTTGGGGGCTGGCATTCGAGCTGTTATCGCGCCATCAACTCAACAAACGGGAATGTTTATGCTCTCAGGAGAGTGGAGGGTAAGAGTCACCCGGTCATATGGCTCACCCGACACTGAGCGAGCCGCAGGCTTCCGCTTACCCCACGAGTCTGTTCTCGCCCCCATCGAGGCATGGTCAAAGATTATCCACCCGAATATCGTTCACGTCCGGGAAGCATATACTACCCGAGCATTCAACGATAATTGTCAGCCACGTCTCTTCGCCCAACTTAGTACGTGTGACACTGATCACCTTCCTCTTAAAGCCCTCATCGTAGCATATGAATACTTCCCTCGAGCCGTCACCCTCTTCGACCACCACATCAAACCCAAACCCTCTGCCCCTATCCCTCCCACTCGAGGGAAAGCTGAGCCTGTCGATGCTATACCCGAGGGACTATTGTGGTCTTATATCATCCAGATAGCGAACGCCATGAAGCACGTGCACGATCGAGGCCTGGCGCTGAGGGTATTGGACCCAACAAAAGTGCTTTTGACTGGTCCTTCGCGGTAATTCACACAGGTTTGGTGACAAAACCCAAACTCACTGGTATTGGTACAGGATTCGGATCAATTGCTGTGGAGTGCTCGACGTTGTGGCGCATGACCCTCGGATGGACCTCGCTTTCCACCAGGTATGCTTTCCACCACCCTTCTGCGATCATTGGCTCTACTGTGGACCACTGATACACATATCGTAGCAAGAGGACATGATGGCATTTGGACGGCTATTGCTCTGCATTTGCGCGAAAATGGCAGAACCGCATTCCATCAATATCATGAAGGCGATGGACATGATCTCCAGGAGCTACAGTCCCGATTTTCGGACAGTCGTCTCGTGGTTATTGTCCAAACCTGGAGCGCATAAAGTTCATTGCATAATTTGCGGCGCTGAACTTGGCTGACATTGTGACGTCATAGACTATTGGCCAAATCTTTGACATGGTTGGAGGAAGGCTACTGGTTGAAATGGATACCATGCAATTGTCCGTTTCCAACCTCGCCTCTTTTTCTGCTGTTCTCTAATACCCTTAAAGCCGTACAGACGGACTTGAATCGCAACTGGCGGCAGAGCTAGAAAATGGACGTCTCATCCGCCTTCTGTGCAAGTTCGGTTTTATCAACGAACGCCCAGAGTGCGCCACTCCAACTGCTTCTAGACCGCATTCCAACCCTGTTGACCCACACTCAATAGATTTGCACGAGACGAAAGATGGTCCGAAACGGGCGACCGGTACATCGTCAAGCTCTTTCGCGACTTTGTCTTCCACCAGATGGACGAAAACGGCAAACCCGTGGTCAGTCTTTCACATGTACTACTTCACTTAAACAAGGTGAGTACGCCTACTCATGCATTACAGCAGAGCGTTGAGGCTGACGCTGGTGGCTGGGCGATAGCTCGACGCAGGATCGGATGAGAAAATTATGCTGGTCTCGCGGGACGAGAAGAGTTGCCTTGTTGTGAGCTATCGTGAGGTGAAGAAATGTATCGATTCAGCATTTAGGTGGGGATTCACTCTGGAGCGAGCGATGCATTACATACTTAGATGCTTCAACAGGGAGCTTGCGCAAGCACCGGCGATGGGGACGTCAAGACTGAGGTAGCATTTTGGCGTTGGCGTTGGCTGTTGGGATACCCTTGGAGTTGCTAGATTGTCGTTATTGTCCATCTACCGTATTGAGGCATTATTTCCCAAAAGGATGAATATCGGACCAGGTGTTTCGCTGACTCAGCCAAGCATGTGTGTATGGGTGTATGTGCGAAGGTCGCAATCCTTAGGGCTCGCTCAGGTGGTGCGAAACAAAGCAATATACCCTTGAGCCTCATCTCTCTTTCAGCGAGGTGTGCTAGCTATGAGCTTGAGAGACGAACGCTTAGCCCGACAGCAAGAAAGGTTTAGGAATAAAGGAGGGTAAGTGGTCGCTCTGCTAAGTCGCGTCGCAAGCAATTGACGTCGGAGTTGTACAGGTTGTCGAAATTTGAGAAATCTGCAAACAAACTCGTTCTCAACTTGAACTCGGTCGTAGTGAAACCAGAACACGTCGAAGGACGCGTCCCGCCACCTCAGTCTCCAGTCGGGCTACCAGCTAACTCAACTGCGGTGGCGAAAGCAGCGGACGTTGTCACAGCTCCTGCAACGTACTCTCATTTACTACTGAGATCCACCTCAAACCCCTTGCTGGTTCCATCCACCGATATACCGAAACAGCAAGCCACCAAACCAAAGGCCGCTTCTTCGCGCCTTCGTAAACCTCAACGCACGAAGAAGAGGATCGCACCAGCGCCTACAAAGGAGGTATATCAATCAGAGGACGACGAGCTCGCTCTGATTGTTGCACCTGCTCCTATCCCAACTGCCTCCATTCGGAAACCCAAGCACACTACAGCAGCGAAGCCCACTCCTACTCAGAAACGAGACTCTACGAACCCAGTAGAGGATGGGGCGACGGAGGGGCAACCAGTAGCGAAGAAGAAAGGCCGCTCCAAACCTTCCCGAGCCCTCCTCGAGCAGGCTGTGGTGGAAGAAGTTCCCTCGCCGAAAGAGCTGTCTTCAGAACCTCCTCCCCCTGCCCTAAAGCGACCAAAGCCCAAGAAGAAGGAACCAGCAACTGTGCGACCAGAGTAAGTCCAGTCTCCGGCTCAAAGAGGACTCCGAACGGTAATTCCCTTGCACAAAGATCAGAAACGGGAGGTGGTGTCAAAGACTGTGCCACAGAAGCTCCTTCCAGGAGGACACAAAAACGAAAGGCTCGTGCGGAGGAATTGGCGGCTGAGAAGTATATTTTCTCCCAATACGTTGCTCCCTGTAATCTTACGTGAGATAACTATAGGCCCAAAGTTTCGGGCAAAGCGGCGGTGAGCCAATCGGAGATCATGCTTTCTTGTCCTGTGGTAGAAGACGGCGGAGACGATGAAGCGACACAAGGGCCCCCAAAAAAGCAAAGACGTCGTGTTCTCATCGACCAGGTGGGCTGTCCTCAGTCTTGCTCTACCTTGTGCTTACTTTCCTTTAGCCATGCACTTGGGACACCGAAGACCAGGTACCTCGGCGCGTTTTGAGGTTGCCTGGTCACAAATGAGGATCTTGGTCCCTGCCATCAAGCGCGATCCGATCGCCCTTGCACCCTCCTGACTCCAGCCATCCTTTAAAACGTCCCACATTTTCCAATGATCTGGAATCTCTTCAATGCATTATTTTGATAATTGTCTGCGGGCCCCTGATTTTTGCACTCCCTCATCCAGTCACAGACAAAAGACGGGGGCTGTACACATTGAGGCGTCGCGCTCTCTAGGTGGATCTGCACAGGTATGGTGGCATTTGAGTCCTTTTATTATGAGAGACATGCGTTTCCCTGGACTCCCCTTCACAAATTACACGTGGGTACCGCGAAGGTTCGGTACGGCGTCCTACCGCCCTCATCCAGGCTGCTCTCCGGTCTATTTAGGCGCTTCATACTGCAATTCTCTGAAGCTTGCAGTGTTGATCATCTCCCCCGACGCAGGCGCCGCGACCTGCCCATCCCTTGCGCCGTGCGCTGCACACGAGGATAGCGACCCCTACTTAAAGAAGAAACCTACATCAGCTGTACACGCCTACCACAATCGCAATGTCGTTCATTGCCTCCACGCTCGTTGACCTCGCTATCTGTTTGGGTGTTGGGTACATGTTTAAAAGAGCAGTCGCTCCGGCACCCCCAGTATGCATGCTCCTTCACACTCCATTGATTATGTTAATAATACTTGTCGTATCAGGTCTTGAAGACTGAAACACCTATCATGGAACCTCCCCAGGAGGTGATTAAGCCCCGCCCGCAGACTCCCCCCACACCACCGGTTATCGCTTCATTCTCCACTATCAAAGCACCTCTCACCGTCACACCACGAAGACCCTCCTATTCTTCCCAACGTGACTGGTACCCTTTCACAGAACGAGCTTGGAGGTATGCTATATATCACACAGTCTCCTCGAGAACTAAACTGGCTCCCCAGTCCATCTGAGCGCTCGAACGCTTCCGACCTCAGGTATCCCAAGCCAATGTTGCCACCAGTCGTTGCAGCTACTGTTCAGAGAAGAGAAGTCGTCCCCAAGCCAGCTCCTGTCAAGAAGGAGGTTCTGCCCGTTACCGCTCTCGTCACCCAGGTGGTTGAGGAAGTGTCAACGCCCGCCTCTTCAAAGCACTCGATGCCGCCCACGAAGACGCGCCGGTCACGCAAGCACGTGCAGCGATTGGACACTCCTCCCCCTCATTCCCTCCGCTTCAAAGCCATTGCTAGGCAAAGGCGAACGCACAAGCATGGGCGACCTCGAAAAGGTTCCAACTCCTCCGACCCAGGCCGGATATTCGACCCTACGTGGGAAATTCACTTGAATACTCTAAATAATTTTTCGTACTCCCCGGGGCCAACTGGATTTGCTCCGCGACCCTTCTTCGCCCAAGAGGAACCCCTCATTGACAGGTACTCTCAGGTCAGCTTGTAGTCCTTCGGCAAATTCCATTTGTTCACTCCCTTCTTAGTTGATTGACGTCGTCATGGACGATGAATCCTGGGATACACCTGATGAAGATATGTCGTCCGAGACTGGAAGCTCGACGGCACACACAGACGAAGAAGACCAGGATGTCTTGATGAGTGATCCTGAGGATGACGATGACGACAGCATGGAATGCGACGTCGTCGCCAACACCAAGGGCATGACAAAGGTCGAGGATACGGAAGAAGCGGAAGAGGAGAAAGAACAGGAGGAAAGGGGAGAGGAGGAGTCCCCTGTTGAGACAGCAGCTCCCCGCGAAATGACGCAGGACGCCTCGGAGACAGCCTCTCCCGTCCGCAAGGTATGTCTCCCCATGTTCGCTATCACGAGCAGTAACTAACATGGCAGCGCTGAAGCATATCAAGGGCAAGTTCTCCTCTGATTCTCAGACCCTTGGATCTCTTTCGTCTCCTCGCGATATCAACATGGCCGGTCCTATCGATGAGGACGACGAAGAAGTATCTAATGCAGAGCTTGATGCTTCTGCGAAAGGCAAAGTCGAGGGGCGACAGCCCGAACTCAAGGAGCCTCATCAGAAGGCGCCATCCGAAAACAAGGATGACTGACATGTAGGTGCTGATTCACTACCACACGAGTGCGACTTCTTATATTTCCGATAGCTTCAAATTATTCCGTTTTATTCTCGAGTTGACTGCGATCGCGACGACAGTCCGTAGAAAAAGCGCCAGTGAGAAATTCTATCATAGAATCACAACGGTCACACTGACCAACATTCTTGTAGACCCCGCGCCCAAACAATTGCCAGGTTGCTTATTGGTTCAGCCAACGGCTGCTCTTCTGTAGAGTCACTTCATGGCATGAAGGTGCATGGCCAGTCCGTGCGGACGGGACAGGATGTAGATCATACTGTATGTAAATGTTGCAGCGCCGGCCAGTCAGTGCGACTCGCTGTACATTTGAACGTGAAACATTGGAAAATGACCATGCGGTGCCCACTGAGCCAAGTTTAGAGCTTGCTTCTTCGAAGCAACGTCCCGGTTTTCCTCTCACCCCTCGATCGTTCCCTCCATTGAGGACCAATATCATCTCGAGCAAAATGATAGGTATTGCGAAAAAAGATACCTAGCTGGGAGAATGTAGGTCCAGCTAGTTCCTAAGTGACATGAACTACGTCGGTCACACGGCTCCTAAACCTGCACTGATCGATTAAAATTTGCCATAATCCACTGCTTGTGATTGAATGGCAAAGAGGGGCTTGATCATTGTTTGAGATCGGTTTCATGGCCATTAGCAGTCGTGAATTCTGGGATGAGTCTGGCTCCCTAGTCATCCCATTCGTTCAAATGGCACTCAAGTACGGCCTGATGGGAGCCATTGATCTGCATTCAATACTGCAACACAGGTAAACGACGGTCCAAGTCCGCCTAATTCCGACCACCCCGCCTCTTCGATGGATGTGGGAATGTGGGCGGAACACGCAGAATGGCTCGTTTGGCGACGGCCTGCTCGGCTGTTAGGCCAATCCTCCTCCTTTCAGCCGCATTGGGTTTGTCGATAACACAACCCAGATATTTGAAGTATTGTATGATTCTATGTGGTATCATGAAGCGGGGAAAGGAAAATGAAGAGAGTTGGAGCGCTTACGACGTGGTAGAAATAGCTAAATCAACCGCGAGCGTAGTGTGATCCGTCATGTAATTGTCTAAGCGCAAGCAGAGAGCGAACATGTAGTTCAACAGTTTAGCCTCTGTGTTTGTGGTCATTTGGATCCTACAGTAATCCGTTGTTAGTGTTTGAACATTTGTCAAAATCTCTACACACTTGGTAGAGCCCCTCGTCGTTTCAGTGAATCGAGCGATCAGACTATCGACGATCTTGTCTGGCACCTTTGTCATGTTTTCGCGTAGGGACTCGCGATCGTGAGCTCTGGAAGATGCCCTGGGAACTGCCCTCCTGAAAGCGAACATGCAGGAGATGTAGAAAAGCACGTTTCTGAAACGGCATTAGTACCACACAGGCTGTGATGCACCCAAAAGCGCTCACAGTTTTTCCTTGTCCGGTTTGTTCGGCTTATTTATTAGGGTACTGAAGTGCCCATTGATCCACCGTGACCGGAACCAAGGAAGAATGGCACTGTTACCGTCCTCGCTTGTGATCTCCGGTATGGTGGAGAGCTCAGTTGGAGGGGCGATATCGTCTTGGTTATACACCTAGAAATCCTTATTTAATACCGAATGGTGAAAAATAACGTGGGGCCGACCTCGGACGGACTGCTTGCACTTGCATTGAATGGAGGTATGGGTCGTTTGCTATCTGCTTCTATTTTTGCTACCTCTGCTTTTGGTAGTGTAGCCGTTTTTGATTGGATAGTGCTCTGAAGAGTATCTGCGACCTGAGAGAATGGTTGGAATGAGAAAATAAGGGACCGGCAGAGGCACATACATCCTTCATAGCTGCTACATCCACCTTATTCTTTTCGGCGGATCGGATGGCTGCTTTGGCCTTTTTGGTTCCAAATGCTTTTCCGAGAACATTTCGAGCGTGCTGATACTCATGCCCCGACTCCGGTATTGGTTCCAGGCTCTTGAACGCGTTGACTTGGTGTCGTACGAGATAGAGAGGAGCATGGCGGAGGGTAAGTTCGTTGGTCACCTTGTCGAAAACACCGACCATGTACCTGCGGACGGTCAGGTCCAGGAAGGAGAAATTGGTAACGATGCATACTGGCAGGAGTAGTCTATGTTGTCAAGACTCTTGTCCTGATTTATGCTCATAAACTCGACAGCTCCAGTTTCTGCGGTGATCAGTGTCTGGGCGGTTGCGAATTCATCGCTGCCTTCCTGCAGTTGATCCTTGCGAGTGAAAGCATGGAACGCAATTTCGGGTGGGGGTTTTACAGCCAGAAAGGCTACTGCATTTACAAGTCAGAGAAGGGTCGAGGGTGTTCATGTGGTCTGGGTACCGAGCGCTGGCCCAGCTCTGTCCGGATATTTTCCTGATACCGCGACTTTCGCACTACATCGTCCGACATCATCATCCTCGTCGTCCTCACGCCGTCTCTTCCGTTTTCGTGTTTCTCCCGGCATTGTCGCATTCCAAGTTGGAATAACAAAGGAATGCATTACCTTGAACCCCGGGTCATCTCTCTGCCCCTTCGTCGTCGCCTGTTACGTGCCCACGGCTGTATTCCGCATCTATTCGCCTCTAATCACTTATTCAAGCTAATTTGTCGCGTCGCCACACACGCGTAGCGCAGACCAAGTGGCCAATGCATGCAGGAGTAGGGACAGCCGTAGTCAAGACAGAGCCAGGATTATTCTCAGCAAATGACTCTTTTAGTCCGCGTATACCCTTGGCTCCCTCTGTTCAAGACCCAGCCGCTATCCCGAATGATGCTGATCCAGATGGCGAGAACGCAACCACAGCCTCAAATGACGGTACCATAGTCTCTCAGATTACCAAGAACGAGAGCAACATTCCCTTTGTTGACGACTCGGACTACACTGTCCGTCCTAATTTCAAGCGCGAGTCATCCTTGTCGAATTCCGACTCAAAGCGCTCTCTCACTCCAAACGTCTTGAGCAAGAGCGTCACTCCCGTACCTATGAAGAAGGGGACTGCTCCTGTGCAGCTTATAGCCAACCTTCCGCGAGCAGAGAACGCTGCGTTTGCGACCTTCGAGCGATTGGAGACCAATTGGCACCAGTACAAAACCCTCGGTCGATCCAAAGTGCAAGAAGATGCTATGACATGCGAATGCCAGTTTAGACTGGGTATTTCAGCTTTTCTTTCCGATCTCTCGCCTGTATGGCATGCTGAGCCTCGTTTTAGGTGTAGATGACCCCGACAGAGCGTGTGGCGCCAACTCGGATTGCATAAACCGCCTCACACAAGTAGAGTGCATAGAAGGGGAATGTAGGTGTCGTCAATATTGCCAAAATCAGAGGTCGGCTCGTGTTTCACCACTCTGCTGTCGCTTTGTTATTGAACAATTGGCTGCGCCAGATTCCAAAAGCGACAATATGCTGATATCCAAATCGTGAAAACGGAGAAGAAGGGATTTGGTCTCAGAGCTGGCTCGGATGTCAAGAGGTCCGCCAGTCATTATCGTTTCCTGTCCGAGTTCACTCCTGCTCATTAGGGTGCAGAGACGACTTCATCTACGAATACATAGGCGAGGTGGTTAGCCAACCCTCCTTTCTGAAACGTATGCGCAACTACGCCGACGAAGGCATCAAGCATTTTTACTTTATGATGCTGCAAAAAGACGAGTTCATCGACGCGACTAAGAAAGGTGATGTTGGCAGATTTGCGAATCATAGTTGCAATCCGAACTGCTATGTTGCCAAGTGGGTGGTACATAATCGACTGCGCATGGGCATTTTCGCCAAAAGGGATATAAAGAAGGACGAAGAACTCACCTTTAACTATAACGTCGACCGCTACGGGAATGATGCCCAAATCTGCTATTGTGGAGAGCCAAACTGTGTCGGGTTTATTGGAGGCAAAACCCAGACAGACCTTGGTGGAATGGACGACCTCTACATGGACGCGCTTGGTATCACAGACGAGGTTGAACTCCTCAATCTCAAGGGCACGAGGAAGAAGAAGAGCAGGAATCTGGACGAAGACTACATGGTTAGCCTCTACGCCTCCCCGCCTTTGTGACCTCTGTTGACACCTGGGTATTGCAGCCTATTCTCAAACCCATGACGGAGAAGGAAGTGCCCAAAGTCATCAATGCCATTCGACAGACCACGAGTCGAAAAATCCTACAGAAGTTGCTGCAGCGCATCAAGATGACTGACGACCAGGATGTCCTCCGACAAGTCACTCGATTACGTGGTCTCACTCTCATGACCCCAACATTGAAGGAGTACAAGGACGACGCCGAGATCCAAACGCTCATCTTAGAAAACATTCAGAAATGGCCGTTTGTCAACCGGACGAAGATCGAGGATTCAAAGATCGAGCCGATAATTGAAGCATACACCAGGGGTGATAATGAGGAAGTAAAGACGCTTTCGGAGCAAATTCTAATGCAATGGTCTATTCTCGAGGCGGTTTACAGGATACGAAAGCGGGTATGATATACACTGGGACCGTTTAGCCTAATAAAGTCTAAAACATGCTTTGATAGGCTCTGGAAGACGATGAAGCTGCACCTCAGATCATCCTAGCCGCGCATGAAGAAGATACTCGGCCGACAAAACGCCCGAGAATAGAAGAGGTTCCAATGACAGGAGTTGGAAAATCACTAGCTATTCCAACACAGCGAACGCCTCCTCGTAAATTCAAACCACTCCCAACAACCACTCCCTCCCCTGTCAAGCTCTCCAAACCCGCTCAGCCAAGTCGAGATGTCCTAGACGCAATCATCGCTCAAGCCAATGAAGCCGCTCGGCAACTCAGGTTGCAGCAGGAGGCAGAGGTGATGGCCAGTGTGGAAGAAGAAGCGAAGAAGAGGGAACGACGGGAGACACGAAAGCAACGGAGCGAGGAGAAGAGAGTGCGGAGAAGGAGAGAGAAGGAGAGGGCGAAAGGCAAGGAGTGGGCCATGGGTGGCTCAGAGAATGAGAAGGACAGGGAGCGGAAACGCAAACCCTCATCTTCTACAAAGAACGAGCGTGATGCAAAGAGGGAGAAGCAGTTGCTCAAACTTGTCGGTGCGGTGGTAGTGGGCTACCTCTCACAGTATCGACAGCATCTGGACGATGAGCAGTTCAAGAAGCATGCAAAAGAGGTATATTCATTTCAGCTCTTGATCCCTCACACTAATCACAATGATCTCATAGCTCACACATACGATCGCAGAACTCGAGAAAAAAGGTGCTACATACCGTTCAGGCGCCAAACTCGAGGCGTTGTCAGACGAAAAGCGCGCAAAAATCAAGAAATACGTTAAGAGCTACGTTGGAAAGCTCTTAAAGAGACCGCGAGATTCCTCAAAAGGAGAGACGAACGAAATCTCTACTTCTCGGGACCCTAGAGTTCTGGCCGCTGAACGCACTGGCGCCCAGATGAATGGAACATCAAAAAATGGACATTCTCAGGATGTGCCCATGGAAATTGATCAGGTTGCTGACCTGGAGCTACTTCGCGATGATGACGTCTCTGTTAGCGAACAAGAGGACGATGGATCAGATTCTGAGAGTGATAGTGGCAGCTCTGATGAAGGTGATTCGAGTGGTGAAACACCAGTCAATGGACAGGCTTCGGCTCCAGCCCTCAATGGATATGGGGAGTTCGATTTGGTGGACGCGCGAATGGATATCAACACTTCTATTATTTGAAACTCTGCTACCTCTTTCTAGTCCGCTGTTCATAATGGAGTGGCTCTTCGTTGGTCTCGCAATGGTCACGTAATCCACAACTCAGTGACAACACTTCGCTCTACGCGGAGTATGTAGTCATAGTGTAATATGATTCATATCTGAGTACGAAGACAATGAGATCAACGGACAGAGACGAGAACAGTTGGACAGAGCCCAGAGCCATGAACAGTTCGATTGATACAATCAATGCTGGTGGGGAAAGAAACCACAATGGAGATGTTGCAGCGAGAAAACAGATGCTAGATGCGACGTGGCGTTACCAAGGTCTAACTTGCTATAAGGACTGAACTAGGTGATAGGTTGAGTGTTGCTGCTGGAGGGTAGTTGATGAAATTGTAACATTTGCGCCCCTGTAGGTGTGCTATGCTATGGCTTGGGTCCCTGTGAGGTCATCCTTGAGATGAGTCGTGGCCGACAAAATGCAATGGCCGATTAGGCGCAGACGGCGAGTATGGAACCAAGGACGGTCGATGGACAGTCAAGAAATAAGGAATCGTTGTGAGTGGTGGTGGAATCGATCGCTGTCTGTTTACACAGTTGCACGCTTGACGAGCTATCGAAGAGCGATGAGCACCCAAAGAAACGTCAGCGGTGCAAGCCCACCTCACGAGCCCATCGCAGGGTCTTCTTGAGATCTGCATTCCTTGTTTTTGTCTTGAGCATCGCCACAACCCAGTCTCGGAGGAGCAGTTCCTTGAGTTGGCCGTTAGCGAAGGTCTCGGCCAGGTCGCCAATGAGCCCCGCTCCCGTCTTGAGCGTCAGATCTGTCCCCTCTTCTTCATACACTTGACGAACCAGCTTGAGCATGGTTGGAGTGTGTTCCAATAGCAAAGCCCCTAAAGTCCGTTTAGACGAGACGCAAAGACACAAGAAACGACTCACTCTTCTCTGTCGACTTCAAACCAGTCACAATGCCGACATAAGCGTCGACTATTCCCTCGTGGAGGGCTTGCAAGTACTCGAGGGAGTTGTAATCCTCCTATAGTCACGGTAAGCAACCA